>Ga0160421_1000024_pt1 | contig 215682 bp, 202 predicted proteins | sample TAMARWmetagpilot_FD_108195 | JGI IMG/M metagenome (GOLD analysis project Ga0160421, IMG submission 108195) | Phycosphere-associated microbial communities from TAMU algal ponds, Corpus Christi, Texas, USA - TAMU ARW-7 10/27 metagenome pilot | ecosystem: Engineered > Artificial ecosystem >...
CGCTTTGTGTGAATGAACCTACCCAAACCTGCCACATTGTGTCCGTTTAGGGGCTGCAAATATAAAACCCTTTTCATTACCACCAAATTCTTTTTAAACTTTTGTTGAAGAAATTTTTAGTGAATTGGATTTCAGTACGTTACATCAAGTTTAATTTTATTAAAAACTTCACTTTGTCCTTTATATATATAGGTATATCTTTGTGGACTAAATTCATATAAATTAATAATGATTAAAATTACTCTACCTGATGGTTCAGTTAGATCTTTTGATAAAGATGTAACTCCTTATGAAGTGGCTGTAGATATTAGCGAAGGTTTTGCGCGTAATGTTATTTCAGCAAAATTTAATAATAATATTGTTGAAACCACCACTGCATTAACCACCGACGGTAGTCTTACTCTATATACATGGAGAGATGACGAAGGCAAGAAAGCTTTTTGGCATTCTTCGGCACATGTTTTGGCACAAGCGTTAGAAGAGCTTTATCCTAATGTAAAACTTTGGGTTGGCCCTGCTATTGATAACGGATTCTATTATGATGTAGATCTAGGTGAAGATTCAATTTCAGAAAAAGATTTTAAGAGCATTGAGAACAAAATGATAGAAATAGCTCGCGGAAAACATGATTTTAAAATGCGTAACGTTTCTAAAGCTGAAGCTCTATCATATTATAAAGGAAAAAATGAATATAAAGTAGACCTCATTGAAAACCTTGATGATGGCTCTATAAGTTTCTGTGATCACTCTAATTTTACAGATTTGTGTCGTGGTGGACATATTCCAAATACTGGTATTATTAAGGCTGTGAAAATATTAAGTGTTGCAGGTGCATATTATAAAGGTGACGAAAACGAAAAACAATTAACTAGAGTTTATGGTATTTCCTTCCCTAAACAAAAAGAATTAACCGAATACCTTCACTTATTAGAAGAAGCAAAGAAAAGAGATCATAGAAAACTTGGAAAAGAACTTGAACTTTTCACTTTTTCTCAAAAAGTCGGTCAAGGTCTTCCGTTATGGCTTCCTAAGGGTGCTGCTTTACGTGAAAGATTAGAGAACTTTCTAAAGGCCGCTCAGAAAAAAGCTGGTTATGAAATGGTTGTTACCCCACATATTGGTAATAAAGACTTATACGTAACTTCTGGTCATTTTGCTAAATATGGCGAAGATAGTTTTCAGCCCATAAATACTCCTGCCGAAGGTGAAGAATTTCTTTTAAAACCAATGAATTGCCCACACCATTGTGAGATTTATAATAATAGACCTTATTCATATAAGGAATTGCCTAAACGATTCGCTGAATTTGGCACAGTATATAGATATGAACAAAGTGGTGAGCTTCATGGTTTAACCCGTGTAAGAGGATTTACTCAAGATGATGCACATATTTTTTGTACACCAGATCAACTAGATGCAGAATTTAAGGAAGTTATAGATTTGGTTCTATACGTATTTGGCTCTCTGGGATTTGAAAACTTTACTGCCCAAGTATCATTAAGAGATTCTGAAAAACCTGAAAAATATATTGGTAGTGAAGAGAATTGGGAAAAAGCTGAACAGGCCATACTAAATGCAGCTAAAGATAAAGGTTTGAATTATGTTGTTGAAACTGGTGAAGCCGCTTTTTATGGTCCAAAATTAGACTTTATGGTTAAAGATGCTTTAGGTCGTCAATGGCAACTGGGTACTATCCAAGTGGATTATAACCTCCCTGAGCGTTTTGACTTAACATATAAAGGTACTGATAATGAGCTTCATAGACCAGTAATGATACATAGAGCACCATTTGGTAGTATGGAAAGATTTGTTGCAATTTTACTGGAACATACAGGTGGAAACTTCCCACTTTGGCTTATGCCAGAGCAGGTTATGATACTGTCTGTTAGTGAGAAATATGAAAAATACGCCGAAAAAGTTTTAAATTTGCTAGAAAATAACGAAATTCGCGCCCTCGTTGATAATAGAAATGAAACCGTGGGGAAGAAAATCAGAGAAGCAGAAATGCAAAAATTTCCTTACATTATAGTTGTTGGCGAGCAAGAACAAAATGATAACACTATTACTGTTAGACAACATGGAGGAGAAGATCTTGGCACAATAAGTGTCATTGAATTTACCGAAATGATTAATAAGAAAATAAGCGAAAGCCTAAAAAGCTTTTAAATAATAAGTTTAATTAAAAAACATAAGCCATAGCAATACGTAGAAACAGAAGGAGTTACAATAGACGAGAAGCCCAAGAGGACAAACATCGTATAAATTCTAAAATTAGAACTGAAGAAGTTCGAGTTGTAGGAGAAAATGTTGAAGTAGGCATTTATCCTATCAAAAAAGCATTATCCATGGCTGACGAACAAGGGTTAGATCTTGTTGAGATTTCGCCAAATGCAAACCCTCCTGTTTGTAAGATTATGGATTATAAGAAGTTTCTTTACGAACAAAAGAAACGAGAAAAAGCTTTAAAAGCAAAAGCTTCTAAAGTTGTGGTAAAAGAAATTCGTTTTGGTCCTCAGACCGATGACCATGATTACGAATTTAAAAAGAAACATGCTATAAAGTTCTTACAAGATGGGGCAAAATTAAAAGCCTTTGTATTTTTTAAAGGACGATCAATAGTATTTAAGGAGCAAGGACAAATATTATTATTAAGATTAGCGCAAGACCTTGAGGAATATGGTAAAGTTGAACAAATGCCAAAACTCGAAGGTAAGCGAATGATTATGTTCATTGCACCTAAAAAAGTCAAATAAATACGCCGTCACTAAGGTCGTGGTGTATTAAAAATAAGCGAAACGTAAAATTAAAACTAGGACAAAATGCCTAAAATGAAAACAAAATCGAGTGCTAAGAAACGTTTCAAACTAACTGGCACTGGTAAGATTAAAAGAAAGCACGCTTTTAAAAGTCATATCTTAACAAAGAAGTCTAAAAAGCGTAAGCTTGCGTTAACTCATGATACATTAGTACATAAGGCTGACGAAGATAATATTAAAACAATGTTACGCTTAAAGTAACAACGTTTTAATCGGTTAAAACAATTTATAAACCCTGGAGTTAGGCAAAATTATTTAGCAAGTACCACGATTTGGTCGCCTACTACAAAAAACAATTAAAGAAATGCCAAGATCAGTAAATTCAGTTGCAAAAAGAGCTAGAAGAAAAAAAGTTCTTAAGCAAGCAAAAGGATACTGGGGAAGACGTAAAAACGTTTGGACAGTAGCAAAAAATGCGGTTGACAAAGCGATGCAATACTCGTACAGAGACCGTAGAAACAAAAAAAGAACATTCCGCGCGTTATGGATTATGCGTATAAATGCAGGTGCAAGACAACACGGAATGAGCTATTCTAAGTTTATGGGTAAATTAAAAGCTAACAACATTGAATTGAACCGTAAGGTTCTTGCAGATTTAGCTATGAATCACCCAGAAGCTTTTGAAGCAATAGTAAACAAAGTAAAGTAAGGCTTTTAGCCAAATTAATAACAACATTTCGCTTATATAAAATCCGATTCATGTATTTGAATCGGATTTTTTTATTGAATCAATTTATACTCTAATCAAAAAATGAAACATGTAAAACTGGTTGTTTCCGATATGGATGGCACACTACTAAATTCTAATCACGAAGTAAGTCAGCGATTTTTTAATTTGTTTAAAAAGATGCTGTCTTTAAATATAAAATTTGTTGTAGCTAGTGGCAGACCATATTATAGCATTACAGAAAAACTTCATCCTATAACAAAAGACATAATAATTGTAGCAGAAAACGGAGGGCTTGTTATAGAAAACAAGGAAGTCTTACTTAGTAACAATATCCATTCAGTTAAATTAAATAAGCTTTATAATTTAGTCTCTAAAATAAAAGATGTATATCCTATATTTTGCACTAAGCATCGTGCTTACTTTCTTAATGCACCTATGGAAATGATAAATACTTTTTCTGAATATTACTCAATAAATAAGACCATTAACTCGTTGAAAGAAATAGAAGATGACGTAATAAAAATAGCACTATATCATTCTAAAAATTCAGAAAGCTTTATTTATCCACACGTAAAACATTTGAGCGCGGAATTTAATGTTGTTGTGTCTGGGAACAATTGGGTTGATATTTCAGAATCTATCACAAACAAAGGAAATGCGATTTCTTTTCTGCAAAACAGACATAACATAAAACCTTCTGAAACTATGGTTTTTGGCGACTTTAATAACGATTTAGAAATGCTGAAGCTATCTAAATATAGTTATGCAATGGCAAATGCACATAAAGCTGTTAAAGCTACAGCGAATTTTGAAACCGACACAAATGATAACTTTGGTGTAGAGAAAGTAATAGAATTATTAATTACCGAAAGCAGTCAAGACTAACCGTCTTCTTGAAGCATTATTTCTATGTTCACAAAGATACATACCTTGCCAAATACCCATATTTGGTTTACCATTAGTAATTGGTATTTGTACTGAGGCTCCCATCAGAGAAGCTTTTATATGTGCTGGCATATCATCTGGTCCTTCATAGGTGTGTTTATAATACGGTTGATTTTCGGGCACCATTTTATTAATATGGCTTTCAAAATCTAATCTTACGGTTGGGTCTGCATTTTCATTTATCGTTAAACTTGCTGATGTATGCTTAATAAAAACTTGTAATTGACCTATTCTTATTTCTTCTAATTCAGGAATTGCATTTATTATTTTTGAAGTAATAAGATGAAAACCTCTTGGGTAAGCTTCTAGTCTAATCTCTTTTTGAAAGAATTTCATTTATAATAAAACTATCAGTTAAGTCTTCTGCTTCTTCTTCTTAGCAGCTGGAAAAAGTACATTATTTAATATTAACCTATAACCAGGCGATGTTGGGTGTAAATCGAGTTCTGTTTTAGGATCTCCTACTCTATGTGTATAATCTTCTGGATCGTGACCTCCATAAAATGTAAAAAAGCCTTTACCCTTAATTCCGTGAATGTATTTTGCTTCTCCATTAGTTCTATTTTCACCCATCACTAATACATTGGATTTTATTTCATCTCTTGTAAAAGATGTCGTTTGTCCCATAAACCCCTTGACTAGAGATGTATGATTTTGTGTTAACATCGTAGGAATTGGATCCCACTTTGCAGAGTATTCCATCAACGAAAAATAATCAGTTTTAAAAGGTATTTGACGCTTAGACGTCATATCAATTGAAGAAAACTCATAAACATTAGGGCTTCTTTCTAAGACATAGTCCTTAAACGCAAATGTTTTTGAATAGTCAATTTTGTTCTGATATCCTGGGTCACTCCCATCGCCATCAAACATTGGTTCGCAAATATCTACACCTTCTGCAGATAAGGCTATATCAAAGCTATCAGTTGCAGAACACATTGCAAACATAAACCCTCCACCTACTACGTAATCTCTAATTTTTAAGGCTACTGATAATTTTGCTTCTGAAACCTTATCGTAACCTAGTTTTTCTGCCAACTCTTCTGCATTCTTTTTTTCTTCAATATACCAAGCTGCAGAACGGTAGGTTCTATAAAATTTTCCATACTGACCTGTAAAATCTTCGTGATGCAAGTGCAACCAATCATAAAGTAATAATTCATCATTCAAAACTTCTTCATCATAAATAGTTTCATACGGAATTTCTGCATAGGTCAAAACCATAGTTACTGCATCGTCCCAAGGTTGTTTTCCATAAGGTGTGTAGACTGCAATCTTTGGTGCTTTTTCTAATACAACCGCTTCTTGATTTACTGCAGGACTTGCAATTTCATCCAAGATTTCTTTTGCTTTACTGTCTGAAATCACTTCAAAAGAGACACCTCTTATCTGACATTCGCGCTGAATGATTTCTGCATCAGGCAACAAAAACGAACCGCCTCTATAATTTAAAAGCCAATTTACCTTGAGCTCACGCTCCAACGTCCAATAGGTAACTCCATAAGCCTTGAGATGATTTTCTTGAGATTCAGCATCCATTGGAATTAATATATATGAAGCGTATGCATTAACACTGAGAAACAGTGCAAATAATATAAAAGCTAATTTTTTCAAGTTCATAAATTTATAACGAAATATAACCAATTTTTAGTCTTTCTAGTCTTATTTTATCATTCTTTTAAGAGCTAAATGGCATACTCCATCAGTCTATTATAATGAGGTAAACATTGTTCTAAAAGAGTATTTAGGTGTGTTGGAAAAGCTTCTGTTTTTGGTTTATATTCTTGAAATCCACTCGATTTATGAACGTTATGATACCAATAATCTGCCCAGACACCATCTTCTTCTCGTTTTTGTGGTTTCCATAATAACATTGACTTTTCAAATGGAATGTTTGCAAATTCACATAACTTCCGTAGTGTATCTTCAGGGTTTTTAAGGACTTGCTTAGAATTTATAACCTTGAAAGGAATACTTTGATTTTCAAAATAATTTAAGAGATCGATATGAAGTTGATAACCTACATCATCAATTGTAGGATTATGAATCACTTTATCAAAAGATGGTAACATATCTACAGGATCTCTGGTTAAAATAATATTGATGGTCTCTTTCATAAATGAACGATCTAAATCTATAAGATGATGCGTCATTTGTTTGAAAAACAAAACTGGCCTTTCAGTATTATTCAACATCATTTCTATCACCTTTTCTCCATCAGATTCCATAGTATTCATAATCTCTTCTGCGCCTGGATGATATCTATTCGCATCTGGATGATGCTTTAAGTAATAGGCATAAAGTGGTTCATCAAACACTTTTGTATCCTTACGCTGTGCAAAAGAATACATCAATGGAGTGGATATATTTCTTGGTCCGGACCATAAACATATACGTTTAATATTATCCATTGGCAACTGTTTTTTCGATTAACTTTTCGTACAAATCGCTAAGCTCTCTAGTCATTTTTCCATACTTACCCTCTCCTATTTGTCGTCCATCGATTTTTGTAACAGGTGTTAGACCTCCGAAAGTTCCTGTAACAAAAGCTTCGTCTGCTCCATATACATCAAACAAAGAAAAATCTTTTTCAAAACAAGGTATATTGTTAGTATTGCAAACTTCTATAACCTTAGCTCTAGTAATACCATTCATACAATACTTGCTTGTAGATGTCCACACTTCGCCATTTTTAATCATAAAAAAATTAGTAGCATTGCAAGTGGCTACAAATCCATTAACATCAAGCATTAAAGCTTCATCTGCTCCAGCTTCAATCGCTTGAATAAGCGCTTGAACTTCGTGTAGCTTACTATGGCAATTCAACCTTGGGTCTAGATAATCTGGCGAACCTCTTCTAATGGTACTTGTAAACAAGGTAATTCCTTTCTCTTTAGATACTTTTGATGCTTTTTTATACTCTGGAATAATCACCACATTTGGTCCGGAAATGGTTAACCTTGGGTCTTGAGATGGTGTTTTTTTAATGCCACGCGTTACCATTATTCTAACGTGTACGTCATCTTTCATACCATTAGCTTTAAGTGTATTCCATACTTTTTGGGTTAATTCTTTTTTGGTAAATGGCAGTGCCATACCAACCGTTTTAGCAGATTGCCACAAACGGTTAAAATGGTCTTCGATAAATACTAGAACTCCGCTGTGTAACCGCAAAGCTTCCCACACACCATCACCTACTAAATAACCACTATCAAAAATAGAAATTTTTGCTTCGTTTCGAGGAAATAGCTCGTCATTAATGGAAATAAGAATAGTATCGTTTCTAGAGTCTTCTTGTGCATTGTGCGTACCGTGAACCATAATGTTTTGTTTATGGCATTAAGATACTTAAAAAGTACAACGCTAAAAACGCTTGAAAGTCTTAATCTAATTTTGTCTCATTGCCAGAAAGAAGACTCGCAATGACTTTAGTACTTGGAAATTGTTCTAAAATAATCTTGATAAAAACAGTTATAGGAATAGCCATTATTAGTCCAGGAATTCCCCAGAGAAATCCCCAAAACATCAACATAACTAATACGGCTATGATATTTATTGAGAAAGATTTTCCCATAAAAATAGGTTCTAAAATAGCACCAAAAACTACCTGAACCATTGAAATTGAAACTATAAAGAAGAGCAATGTACTTGTCGGGTCTAACTCTACAAATGCAAAAATTGAAAGTAAAATCACCGAAATAAAAGAACCTACCATTTGCACAAAGTTAATAGCAAAGGCAAATAAGCCCCAAAAAATCGGAAAACTCACATCAAACATTACACACATTAGACCCGTAAACAAACCAGTTAAAGCACTAACCAAAAATTTCACTTTTATAAATTTAATCAAGTCTTTTTCAATCTTCATAAAAGCTTTAATAGAAGTATGTTTTTGTTTTAACAGTGTGTTATTAAGGAGATTGTGCACATTAATAGATTCACCTAACCAAAGTACAACAAAGAACGCTGTCATTAATAATGTAGTAAAAAAGGTTCGCAAAAAACCGAATGTACTGCCGAGATTTTCTTTTTCAAAAAACTGTGCTAATATATTTTTATCTTGTTGGAATTCAATGCCAAAACTATTTGATAAATAAACTTTTAAGTCTGCTAGTTTTTCTTCTGCCTTTGGAAAAAAATCTGATTTAGTTGCTAAAATTTCCTTACTAGATAGCTGTATCAATTCTACACCTAAATAGACACACGCAGATACTAAAAGTAGAACAACTATGATGCTTAAAAATTTTGGAACTTTCCTTCTTCCTAATTGACGCATTAGAGGTAAAAACAATAACGCAATAAACATTGAAAATATTAGTGGAATGAATATGAAAGATAGTACTTTAAGCAAATAAAATACTAAAGGAATAGCAATGATTAACAACAGAATATTTGTTGTGCGTCTTTGATCTAACATGAGGCAATTTTCTTCTTAAATAACAGAGGTAAAGATAGGTTAAAAAAGAGGCTTAGTAATTATAAATTGATGTTAAAAAGGTACTCCATCATCTTCTGGATCATCAAACGCATCAGATGCCGAAGGGAAACTATCTGGTTTAAACGTGTCATCATTAGCAGCCGCATTTAACTTTGATTGAAACTCAAAAGGTGTATCAAAATCATCCAAGTTATCAAACTTACCAAGATGACCGATAAACTTAAGTCTTATATTTTCCAAGCCACCATTTCTGTGTTTTGCTACAATAAATTCGCCTTGGCCTTCAGTTGGTGAACGTTCTTCATCATCCCACTCATCAATTTTATAGTATTCTGGTCTATAAATGAATGAAACAATGTCCGCATCTTGCTCAATGGCACCAGACTCACGCAAGTCTGACAGTAAAGGTCTTTTACTTCCACCACGTGTCTCAACAGCACGAGATAACTGAGACAATGCAATTACTGGAACATTAAGTTCTTTTGCCAATGCCTTAAGGTTACGAGAAATCATAGAAATTTCCTGTTCACGGTTACCACCTTTTTGGCTTCCACCAGCAGTCATTAACTGTAGATAATCTATCATTATCATTTTGATACCATACTGCGATGCTAGTCGACGTGCCTTTGCTCTTAAATCGAAGATTGATAAAGAAGGAGTGTCATCTATATATAAAGGTGCCTTTTCTAAGGTTTTCACTTTAACGTTGAGCTGTTCCCACTCGTGCTTTTCTAACTTACCAGTTCTTAATTTTTCTGAAGACAATCCGGTTTCACTAGAAATTAAACGAGTTATTAACTGTACGGAAGACATCTCTAAGGAAAAGAAAGCAACAGGTGTATTAAAATCTACAGCTATATTACGCGCCATGGTTAGCGTCAATGCTGTTTTACCCATACCAGGACGTGCCGCAACAATAATTAAATCACTTGGTTGCCAACCAGAAGTCAATTTATCTAACTTATCAAAACCAGTTGGTATACCACTTAATCCTTCCTTATTTGATATCTCTTCAATCTTCTTTTTTGCTTGAATTACTAAGCTCTGTGCTGTCTCTGTTGATTTTTTAACGTTACCTTGAGTAACTTCATAAAGTTTAGCTTCTGCATTATCTAAAAGATCAAAAACATCTTTAGTTTCGTCATAAGCTTCTTCAATAATTTCGTTAGAAATCTTAATTAAACTACGTTGAATATATTTTTGAAGTATGATACGTGCATGAAACTCGATATGAGCTGAAGAAGACACTCTTTGTGTTAATGAAATAAGATAAAAATCACCACCAACCAAATCTAATTTTTCATCTTTCTTTAATTGAGAAGAAACGGTTAATAAGTCTATTGGTTCGCTGTTTTCAAATAATTTGAAAATAGCTTCGAAGATATGTTTATGAGAATCTTTATAAAAAGCATCTGGACTTAAAATGTCAATAACCTCATCAACACCTTTTTTGTCAATCATCATTGCTCCAAGAACAACTTCCTCTAAATCAGTAGCTTGAGGAGGTATTTTCCCCTTCTCTAAGCTTATGATTGTGCTTTTATCGACTTTGTAACCTTGTATTGGGTTGGGTTGTTTCATAAATAACAAAAGTAGTTAAATAGTAGTGACGAACTATGATTAATGTCAGCTTCAATCTTAACAGTTCTTCAACAATTTAACTGTTAATAACTTGATTATATTGTTAATAGCGCCAAAAAAAACCGAAGATTCAACTTCAGTTTTTTTTAGTTGCTTATGTTTGTTGATATTAGTCCTTATAGACACCCATTTTATCGTATTTATCCATACGTTTTTTGACTAATTCTTTTGGTGATAAGTTTTTTAACTCGTTGTATGATTTTACAATAGCATCACTAACTGCCAAAAATGTTTTTTCTCTATCTGTATGCGCACCGCCAAGAGGTTCTTTAATGATTTGGTCTACAAGCTTCATACGCTTCATATCTTTAGCAGTTAGCTTTAAAGCTTCAGCTGCTTGCTCTTTGTACTCCCAACTTCGCCATAAAATTGAAGAACAAGATTCTGGTGAAATTACAGAATACCAGGTGTTTTCTAGCATCATCACCTTATCACCTACTCCAATTCCTAAAGCACCACCAGAAGCTCCTTCACCAATAATAATGGTTATAATAGGAACTTTTAAACGAGACATTTCTAAAATATTTCTTGCTATCGCTTCACCCTGTCCTCTTTCCTCAGCTTCTAAGCCAGGATAAGCACCGGGAGTATCTATTAATGTTACTACAGGAATTCCAAACTTTTCTGCAGATTTCATAAGACGAAGCGCCTTTCGGTAACCTTCTGGATTTGACATTCCAAAATTTCTATATTGTCTGGTCTTGGTATTATATCCTTTTTGCTGACCAATAAACATATATGTTTGGTCGCCTATTTTACCCAAACCGCCAATCATAGCTTTGTCGTCTTTAACGTTACGATCTCCATGCAATTCTAAAAAAGAGTCACCACAAAGTGCTCTGATATGGTCTAAGGTGTAAGGTCTATTAGGATGACGAGACAGTTGAACACGTTGCCATGCTGTTAGATTTTTATAAATCTCTTTTTTTGTTTCTGCAAGTTTCTTTTCAATCTGCTTACAAGTTTCAGTTACGTCTACATCACTTTCTTTTCCTATAATCTGGCATTTATCTAGCTGCTCTTCTAGTTCTTTTATCGGTAATTCAAACTCTAAATATTCCATACAATTTGAAGTTAGTTTTAAGTTAGTAAAGTTTACAAACCTACGTATTCTAATTCACTTTTTATAAAAAAATTAATATTAAGTAGGCTCCTTTTATAGTTAGTTATAAAATATATAATTGCAAAGGTAACATACTAACTTTAATTGTTAATTGGCATCTTTTTTTGTTTTCGTGTTTTATAATTTTTTAATAAGGCATCTAGAAGTACCATAGATATTATTAAGGCTGCACCTAAGTAAAATTGAGGTGACATCTTTTCGGTCTCTGGAAAAAGGAACAAGGCTAAAATTATGCCGTAGATTGGCTCTAAATTATAGGTCAAAATTACAGTGAACGGGCTAATATATCTCATAACTTCTACCGCTCCAATAAAGGCATACGCTGTACATATTGAAGCTAATATAAAAATATAAATCCAATCGCTTTGAGAGAGTTTAAAGAATTGTTCGTTAAAGTGGATTCCCGAAAAATGAATGAATAGACTTAAAAAAATGACACCACTAATAAATTCATAAAATGAAATAACAGTTGCGTTATATCGCTCTATAAAACGTCCATTAATAACGGCGAATAATGTTGAAAAAAGTGCAGAAAGTAATCCTAAGATAATTCCGTTAATATATTTTAGTTCGCTACTAGTAATCAAAAAGACTCCTAAAATTACTATAAATCCAAAACCTATTTCATAAACTAAAATGCGCCTCTTAAAAAAAATAGGCTCAATAAAAGATGCGAAAAAAGCACCTGATGAAAACATTGCCAAAGCAATTGAAACATTTGATTGTTTTATAGATTCAAAAAAAGTAATCCAATGTAAGGCTATAATTACACCTGCTGCAGAAAATTTAAGAATGGTTTTTCTACTTACCTTTATATTAAGTTTTATTATTTTTATGTAGACAAACATTAATATAGCAGCAATTACCATTCTGTACCAAACTATTGCAGTTGCACCAGCAGATATTTCTTTACCCAGAATTGCCGTAAAACCAGCTATAAAAACCAGAAAGTGTAAATGAAGATAATCCTTAAATCTAGCGTTTGGCATTCTGTAGAAGGTATACAGCTAAAATACCAAATATAAAGTTAGGAAACCACACAGCTATTACAGGCGAAAAATTTGATTGCTCAGCCATAACACCAAAAATCTTATCAAAGAAGACGTAAATCATAGCAATAGCAATACCAAAAGCCAAATTAACACCCATACCACCTCTACGCTTCACCGAAGAAACAGCAACTGCAATAATGGTTAATATAAATATTGAAACAGGTAAACTCCATTTTTTTAATTTAACCACCTCATATCTGCCGATATTTTTTGACCCTTTCTTTTTTTCTGATTCAATAAATCTTAGAAGTTCTGCATAAGATTTTGTTTCGGCTGCATACTCTAAGGGTGTTAAATCTTCTAGTTCAAAAGAAAAAATAGTATCCTTTCGTCTTACTTTTTCTATGATTTCACCATTATTTTCAAAAGTACGTTTTAAGTAGTTTGTTAACCTATAGCTACTATCTTTTTCAATAAATCTAATATTATCTGCAAAGATTTTATATTTTAATTCATTGCCTTCAAAATGCTCGTAAGTAAAATTATTTCCTGTCTTACTCTTTGGTGAGAAGCTACTTACATAGATATAATCGTTATCATTAATCTGTTGATATACATCTCTGGTTTCTTGTATTTTTTTATTCTTTTTAAGATACTTATATTTAAACTGGTTAAAGCCTTGACTAGCTATTGGAGCCAAATACATACCCAAAACTAAAGCTACACCAGAAACAATAGTAGCGCCTATTAAATAAGGTCTTAAGAATCTGGTAAATGACACTCCTGAACTTAAAAAAGCAACAATCTCTGTATTGTTGGCCAACTTTGAAGTAAACCAAATAACAGATAAAAACAAGAAAAGAGGAAATAAGAGATTAGCAAAGTAAACTGTAAAATCTACATAGTATGCTGTAACCTCATCAAAAGGCGCTTTATTTTCTATTATCTTACCAACCTTTTCAGCTAAGTCTACTGTAATACCAATAGGAATAAACAGCAACAACATCATTAAAAATGTTAACAAATAACGCTTAAGTATGTACCAATCTAGGATTTTCACTTACTATAACCTTTTATCCATTTGTTTAACCATTTTTTCTTTCCATACTTTAAAATCACCTTCAATAATATGTTTTCTGGCTTCTCTTACCAACCATAAATAAAAGCCTAAATTATGAATAGTAGCTATTTGCTTTCCTAATAATTCATTAACAGAGAATAAATGTTTTAGATATGCCTTACTATACTCGGTATCTACAAAGGTGATTCCCATTTCATCAATTGGTGAAAAATCTTCAGCCCATTTTTTGTTTTTAATATTTATGGTACCATGGGCTGTAAATAGCATCCCATTTCTGGCATTTCTGGTAGGCATTACACAGTCAAACATATCTACACCTAACGCAATATTTTCTAAAATATTGATTGGTGTACCAACTCCCATCAAATAACGTGGCTTATCCTCTGGTAAGATATCGCAAACTACTTCGGTCATGGCATACATTTCTTCTGCTGGTTCACCAACTGATAATCCACCGATTGCATTTCCTTGTGCACCTGCATTTGCAATATATTCTGCTGATTGTATTCTTAAATCTTTATAAGTACTGCCTTGTACTATTGGAAAAAACGTTTGCTCATAACCGTACTTAAAAGGTACTTTATCCAAATGTGTTAGACATCTTTCTAACCAACGATGTGTCATATGCATAGAACGTTTTGCATAATTATAATCACATGGATATGGTGTACATTCATCAAACGCCATAATGATGTCTGCACCAATAGACCGTTGAATTTCCATTACATTTTCAGGTGTAAACACATGGTAACTCCCATCTATATGCGATTTAAACTTTACACCTTCCTCTTTAATTTTTCTATTTGCAGATAAAGAATATACTTGGTAACCTCCAGAATCAGTCAAAATATTTCTATCCCAATTCATAAACTTATGTAGTCCACCTACTTGTTCTAAAATATGTGTTTGAGGGCGTAGGTATAAATGGTAGGTATTTCCTAAAATGATATCTGGGTTAATATCATTTTTTAATTCGCGCTGATGTACACCTTTAACAGTACCAACAGTACCAACAGGCATAAATATTGGTGTCTCAATTGTTCCATGATCTGTTGTAACAACACCAGCTCTTGCCTTTGATTCTTTATCTTTTGCTAAGCAATTAAATTCCATAAATGTAAGTCTGGTGGCAAATATAATTAACTCAAATACATTGGCATCTTAATTAAATTCAAAAATTGTTAGCAATTCATTAAAATCGTTAATAAGTGGCGCTATTCGACTTTTGAATGCGACTTATAAAAAGTTATTTTTGCAGCATTAATTTAACTTAAAAAACATGTCTAATATTCAACAATTAGAAGATTTAACTACTCAAGTTCGTAGAGATATCCTACGCATGGTACACAAAGTAAATTCTGGTCATCCTGGCGGATCATTAGGTTGCGCAGAATTTTTTGTTTGTCTTTACAAAGAATTAATGGAAACCAAAGAAGGTTTTGATATGGATGGCATTGGTGAAGATTTATTTTTCCTATCCAATGGTCATATCTCACCTGTTTATTACAGTGTACTTGCGAGAACAGGATACTTTCCTGTTGAAGAATTAAACACGTTTAGATTAATAGACTCTAGATTACAAGGTCACCCAACAACTCATGAAGGTTTACCAGGTATAAGAATTGCATCTGGTTCTTTGGGACAGGGTATGTCTGTTGCAATTGGTGCAGCAGAAACGAAGAAATTAAACAATGACAATCATCTTATTTACAGTCTTCATGGTGATGGTGAGTTACAAGAAGGACAAAACTGGGAAGCTATTATGTATGCTGCTGGTAAAAAAGTAGACAACCTCATTGCAGCGATTGATCTTAACGGTCAACAGATTGATGGATCAACAGACAATGTTTTACCTATGGGCAACATAAAGGCTAAATTTGAAGCTTTTGGTTGGGACGTTGTGGAAATAAATGAAGGTAACAATATTGAAGCCATTTTAAAAGGTATGGCAACTGCCAAATCACTTTCTGGAAACGGCAAACCTATTTGTGTACTACTTAAAACAGTAATGGGTAATGGTGTAGATTTTATGATGCATACACATGCTTGGCATGGTAAAGCGCCAAACGACGAACAATTAGCTGTAGGCTTAGCCCAAAATGCAGAAACTTTAGGAGATTATTAATCAGCAATCAAAACACAGAATGAAAACATATACAAATACAGGAAATAAAGATACACGCTCTGGTTTTGGAGCCGGATTAACAGAATTAGGTAAAACAAATGAAAATGTAGTAGCATTATGTGCTGACTTAACTGGTTCTCTTAAAATGGAGGAGTTTAAAGCTAATCATCCAGAACGTTTTTTTCAAGTGGGCATTGCTGAAGCCAATATGATTGGTATAGCTGCAGGAATGACCATTGGTGGTAAGATTCCATTTACAGGAACCTTTGCAAACTTTTCTACAGGAAGAGTTTATGACCAGATACGTCAAAGTGTTGCCTACTCTGGTAAAAACGTGAAAATTTGTGCTTCACATGCAGGCGTTACACTAGGTGAGGATGGTGCTACACATCAAATTCTAGAAGATATTGGATTAATGAAAATGTTGCCAGGTATGACAGTAATTAATACTTGTGATTACAACCAAACCAAGGCAGCAACATTAGCTATAGCAAAACATGATGGTCCTGTATATTTAAGGTTTGGCCGTCCTAAAGTACCAAATTTCACACCAGAAAATGGTGAATTTGAAATTGGAAAAGCCGTAAAGCTGATTGAAGGAGATGATATTACCATCGTAGCAACAGGGCACTTAGTTTGGGAAGCTTTAGAAGCTGCTAAATCACTAAATGAAGAAGGTATATCTGCAGAAGTTATAAATATTCACACTATAAAACCTTTAGATGAGAAGGCTATTTTAGAATCTGTAACTAAAACAGGTTGTATCGTAACTGCTGAAGAACATAACTATTTAGGTGGCCTTGGTGAAAGTGTTGCAAGAGTTTTAGTCCAACACAATCCTACTCCTCAAGAATTTGTTGCTACTCAAGACACCTTTGGTGAGTCTGGTACTCCGGCTCAACTTATGGATAAGTATGGACTAAACAGTTCTGCAATCCACGAAGCTGCGAAAAAAGTCATAAAAAGAAAATAACTTCGTTTTGGCAACGTTTTTGATATTAGATACCTAATCTTAAAAACGAACATTATGAAAAATTTAAAAAAAACAGCAATTTTAGCTGTAGTATTTACATTTGTTGGATTAAGTGCTAGTGCCCAAAAAGGTAGTGCCTTTGGTTTTAAAGGAGGTTTAAATTATAGTGCCAATGGAGATTATTTTGAGTCTATTGGTGATAATGCACAGAATCCTGATAGAAACATTGGATACCATATTGGTCTTTTTGGAAAAATTGGTGATCAATTATATTTTAGACCAGAACTCGTTTACACTGCTACTAAAAGTGATTACGATAGTAATGCTTTTAACGTTAAAAAGATCGATGCACCACTTTTAGTAGGTATTAAAGTTTTAGGACCAGTAAGTGTTTTTGGTGGTCCATCTTTACAATATATACTAGACACCGAATTTGAAGGTATAGATATAGACAACGTTGAAGATGACTTTTCTGTAGGTCTTAACTTTGGTATAGGACTTAATTTTAATAAAATTGGCATAGACCTTAGATACGAACGTGGCTTTAATGACAATGAGGCCACATTTATAAATAATAACTTAGGCGGTGGTGTATCTAGCAGAATCGACACGAGACCAGATCAATTGATATTAAGTTTATCTATAGCTTTGTAAAATTGACAATAATATTTTTAAATTAAAAAGCCGCAAATTAGCGGCTTTTTTTTGTTCTATAACTGTCTATTGTTAGGCAAATTAACCTTCTTCTTCATTATAGTTTATTGCGATATCTTCTTGTAAATAATCAGCAACACCATTACTATCAGAATCTACAATCTCTACCGTATTGATCGTAATAACACCATCTGTTTCAGATCTACTTACTTCATACTCACCTTCACCTAAAACCGGTTCTTCCTCATTAACATTTGTATCTACTGTATAAGTATTTGACATTAATTCATCTATTGTATTCACACCATCACCATCATCGTCTAGATCTATGAAATTAGGAAAATTATCCTCGTCTGTGTCATCATTAGAAACATCCATATCACTATCTAAATCTTCAATATAGGATGGTATTCCATCACCATCATGATCTTCTACTTGTGTACGCAATAATTCAAATTTAAAAATCAAATTAGCATAGGAAGATCCTGAATCCGTGCCAGAGAAAAAACCTAGACCAGAAGGTACAAACATAACTCCAAAACCATAATCTTCATATTCAACTATACCATTGTTAAGAGTAAATCCTGTAGATGCTTTAAAGCCTGGCAGAACCAGTTGCCATGCTCTTATAGAGCCAAATGAGTTAATTAGGTTGCCTTGGAGTGCCAAATTTATTGGTGTAATCCTAGAGTCAAATACATTTCCAGACCCTACCTCTTTTCCTTCATAGCGCACTTCTACACGATCTGTGAAGTTTGGTGATTGTCCTTCTCCATTATTAATTCTTAGAACATAATACTCGTATTGCACATCAAAATATTCAGTTGTTAATGTTTCTACAGCATCAATAAGTAGTGTATTGTTTTCTGGGTCTGGCATATCTAAATATTCTCCAGTATTTTCATCTATTGGCAACTCTGTAATTATCAAATCTCCATACCTATAGTCTTCACCTTCTTGAAAAAAACTTGAGTTATAATAATGCGTAGAGAGATAATCTATGAGCGAATCGTTATCAGCCATTTGTTGCTCACCTCTATCCCTTAACTCTATGTTTGGCGCAGTAGTATCATCATCGTCTTTACAAGAGACAACTATAATTGACACTAAAAGAAAATAAAGTATATATTTTATTGATTTCATATTATAATTGTTATTTTGATAAAATTAACCACAAACCTTATCAAGTGTTCATTATTGCATTTATACGTGGCGCAAGATACATTAAATTAATATTTTTACGTCAAAACCATAACGTAGATTTTAGTTAAAATATATGCGAATAGACAAATATCTTTGGTGTGTACGTTATTATAAAACACGAAGCTTAGCAACCCAAGCTTGCAAAAAAGGCCAAGTAAAACTAAATGGTGCTGTAGCAAAACCATCTAGAGAGGTTTACCCAACCGACGAAATAGAACTAAGAAAGGATCAAATCATCTACAAGTTAACAGTTAACGATCTACCACCAAATCGTGTTGGTGCTAAACTTGTAAATATATATAGAACAGACACTACCCCAAAAGAAGCTTTTGCGGCTAAAGATCTATTAAAATTTAGTAAAGATTATTATCGCAAAAAAGGAACAGGAAGACCAACTAAAAAAGATAGACGAGATATAGATAGTTTTTATGAAGATGAAGAAGAATAAGTTTGACAGATCATATTGGGAACTTAGGTACGAAGAAAATAAAACCGGTTGGAATATCGGTTACGCATCACCTCCAATAAAAGAATATATTGAACAATTAGAAGATAAATCCGCAACTATATTAATCCCAGGCGCAGGTAATAGTTATGAAGCTCAACTTTTATGGAACAATGGATTTATTAACACTTTTGTTTTAGATATTGCCAAACAACCATTAGAGAATTTAAAAAACAGAGTTGAAACTTTTCCTAATAACCAATTGCTACATCAGGATTTTTTTGAACTCAACAAAACCTTTGACCTTATCATTGAGCAAACTTTTTTCTGTGCATTAAATCCTAATTTAAGGAATCAATATGCAGAAAAAATGTACCAATTATTAAAACCTAATGGAAAATTAGTTGGTCTGTTTTTCGATTTTCCATTAACAGAATCAGGTCCACCTTTTGGTGGAAGTATAGAAGAATACAAATCTATCTTTGGCAAATATTTTAAAATTAAAACACTTGAGCGTGCAACAAATTCAATAAAAGAAAGGCAAGGTAAAGAACTGTTTTTTATCTTTGAGCGGCTTTAATGCAATCACTTGTTAATTCTTTGCATTTCTAATCAAAACTTTAAACGGCACACTATGGCGCTTACTAAAAATACCATTCTAAGTCATAAGGAAATTGAGCACAAAATTAGACGTATTGCTTACCAGATTTATGAAAGCAATGTAAACGAATCTGAAATTATAATTGCTGGTATTGAAAGTAGTGGTTATATTTTAGCTAAGAAAATTAAATCTCAGCTTGATAAGATTTCAGATATTACATCTACGCTTTGTAAGGTTACAATAGACAAAAAGACACCAACTAATCCAATAAAAACTTCAATCAAAAGTGAAGACTATGCAAATAAGTCTATTGTTTTAATTGACGATGTTTTAAACTCAGGAAGTACGTTAATATATGGTATTAAGCATTTTTTAGATGTACCATTAAAGCAATTTAAAACTGCTGTATTGGTAAACCGGAACCATAAAAAATTCCCAGTAAAAGCGGATTTTAAAGGTATTTCTTTGTCTACTTCGTTATTTGAACATGTACACGTGAATCTTTCTAAGCAACCGTACGAAGCTTACTTAGATTAAAGACATTAAAATTTCTTCAACAATATCTTTTTTAGATTTATTGTCAGCAACAATTATGTTTGTGGCTTGGTTATAATACTGAGTACGCTCAAAAAGATGTTTGCCTATAAATTCTAGAAGTTCTTCCTCTGTTTTTAAATGACAAATTAAGGGTCTATTCTCCTTTTCTTTAAATAATCGTTCGGTAAGAATTGGTAAAGACAATTTTAAATAAAATAAACATACCTTAGATTCATTTAAAAGAACGTTTAGATTGTTTCCATAACAAGGTGTTCCGCCACCTAAAGCTAAAACTATATTATCTTTTGAATTTAAAATATCATTTAAGTAGAATGCCTCTTTCTTTCTAAAATAAATCTCACCCTTAGTCTTAAATAACTCATTAATCGTAGCATTTTCATTACTAGAAATATACTCATCTAAGTCTAAAAAATTGTAATTCAACACAGTAGCTAAATTCCTACCAATTGTAGACTTACCAGAACCCATATAGCCCATTAAAACAACTATCATAAGAGTTAAATAATTAAAAATTAGACGCCAAACTTAATCAAAATAAAAAAACAAAAATTTAAATAAAAAAAGTATTGTTTTATTAATTAAACCTTTTATATTTGCACCCTCATTTAAGAGAACATCTTAATGACCGGGTAGCTCAGTTGGTAGAGCATCTCCCTTTTAAGGAGAGGGTCCTGGGTTCGAGCCCCAGCCCGGTCACAAAAGTTAAGCTATAATGCTTAACTTTTTTTTTTACTCGATAATAGAGTTTTTTAGTAATTAATGTTTATCTTTTTAATACTATTAGCTTAGCCAAAGAGGCAACTCTTCATAATTTTTATTGCGCACGTGGCGGAATTGGTAGACGCGCTGGCTTGAGGGGCCAGTGATCATTTAGGTCGTGGAAGTTCGAGTCTTCTCGTGCGCACAACTTCTCTTTATTCTTACAATTTGTTAACTGTTTTTTTAGCAAGCTAACTATTAACAACAATTTTTTACTTAATTTATGTTAATTCTGATTAAACTATCAGTTTAAATGTTATTTTTGTTTAAACATTTTTATCAAAAAATGAACAATATTAAAAGTCAATTCAGTATTAAAGACTTAGAAAATCTTACAGGAATTAAGGCGCATACTATTAGGATATGGGAAAAGCGCTATAATTTGTTACAACCAAAACGTACTGATACCAACATAAGATATTACGATTTGGCCAGCTTTCAAAAGTTATTAAATGTAAGTTATCTAAACAACAACGGTTACAAAATTTCTAAAATTGCAACACTTACTGAAGAACAGATTCCTGTATTAGTAAGAGAAATTGCTGCAGAGAATAATTTAGAAAGCCATGCCATTAATGCATTTAAGCTTTCTATGTTAAATTTTGATCAGGCACTATTTTATAAAACTTACAATTCACTTTTAACCGAAAAAGATTTCGAAACAGTTTTCTATGATATTTTCATCCCTCTGCTAACTGAAATAGGTTTATTATGGCAAACTGATACAATTACACCAGCTCACGAGCATTTTTTAACATCATTGATACGTCAAAAAATATTAATAAATACAGAAAAAGCACAATCAAAACAAGTCAATAAGTCTAATAAAACATTTGTGCTGTACTTACCGGAAAATGAAATCCATGAATTGGGTCTCCTATTTATTAATCACCAGTTAGTCAATAAAGGTTACCAATCTATTTTATTAGGTATGAGTGTACCATTACAAAGCTTAGCTGACCTCAAAAATTATTATGATGAGCTCATTTATATTTCATATTTCACTGTAAAGCCTGAAAAAAATGATATAGAGCAATACATAGAGGATTTTGATAAATTATTGATTAAAAACTCAAATACAAAACTTTGGATTTTAGGTCAAATGCTGAACGCCTTAGACATAGATAAGCTACCTAATGGCGTATCAGCATTTAAAAGTATCAAATCCCTAACAAAAAACCTCAAGTAATGAGCAAAACAATATCTATAATAGGTTCAGGTTTTTCATCGCTATCAGCTTCATGCTATTTAGCAAAAGCTGGTTACAACGTATCTATTTTTGAGAAGAATGATACCGTAGGCGGAAGAGCAAGGCAACTCATCAAGGATGGTTTTACTTTCGACATTGGACCTAGTTGGTATTGGATGCCAGACATTTTTGAAAAGTTTTTTAACGATTTTGGCAAAAGCACAAGCGATTATTATGTGCTTGATAAATTAAGTCCTGCTTATAAGATTTTCTTTTCGGACGAAGTCATCACAATAGGCGATCATATGGATCAAATCTGTGAAGAATTTGAGCGTATAGAATCTGGGAGTTCTAAACCTTTACGGAAATTTATTGCTCAAGCACAAGACCATTACAATATTGCAATTAACAAGGTGGTTTTAAAACCAGGTATTTCACCATTTGAATTGGTAACTAAAGATACTGTAACAAGAGTTGATCGTTTTTTTAAAACAATAAGCTCAGAGGTTAGGAAAAACTTTAAAAATCCAAAACTCATTTCTACATTAGAATTTCCTGTTCTGTTTTTAGGTGCAAAACCTAGTCAGACTCCTTCGTTTTACAGTTTCATGAATTTTGCAGATTTTGGTTTGGGTACTTGGCACCCTAGAGGTGGTATGTACCAGATTATTAAAGCTATGAAAAGCCTAGCTGAAAGTTTAGGAGTTAAAATAAATACGAATAGTACTATTGAAAAGATAAATGTTGAAGACGGAAAAACTAAAGGAATAACAGTTAATGGCAACTTTATCGCTTCAGACATTGTATTAAGTGGTGCTGATTATCATCATTCCGAGACTTTATTAGATAAAACCTACAGACAATACTCCGAGAACTACTGGGATAAACGCACTTTCGCTCCCTCTTCGTTGCTCTTTTACGTAGGTTTTGATAAAAAGTTAAAAGACATTGAACATCATAATTTATTCTTCGACACTAATTTTGAAAATCATGCAGAGGATATTTATGATGACCCCAAATGGCCTGAAAACCCATTATTTTATGTTAACTTCCCTTCAGTTACTGATAAAAGTATGGCTCCTAATGGTTGTGAGACAGGTTTTTTTCTTATACCAATTGCTCCAGGACTAGAGGATACACCAGAATTAAGAGCACAGTATTTTGATATAATCATAAATCGGTTTGAAAACCTAACACATCAAAAAGTAAAAAAGAATATCTTGTTTAAAGAATCGTTTTGTGTAAAGGATTTTATCCGAGAATATAACTCATATAAGGGTAATGCCTACGGTATGGCAAATACCTTAAGACAAACTGCATTTTTAAGACCAAAGTTAAAAAGCAAAAAAGTAGATGGATTGTACTTTACAGGACAACTAACAGTACCTGGTCCAGGTGTACCGCCATCTCTAATATCAGGAAAATTAGTTTCAGAACTAATCCAAAAAAATGAAATTTAACCGCTAAGAAAAAGACATTATTATCATGAAATCAATTTTTGACAACGTTTCTAAAAGCTGCAGCAAGCTAGTTACCAATGCTTACAGCACGTCGTTCTCTATGGCGACAAAAATGCTATCTGACAGTATAAGACAAGATATCTATAACATCTATGGGTTTGTCCGTTTTGCTGATGAAATTGTAGACTCATTCCATGATTATGATAAAGAAAAACTCTTTAATAATTTTGAAGCTGATTTAGAAGCTGCCTTATCTGATAAAATTAGCTTAAACCCTATCTTAAACTCATTTCAAGAGACCTACCATAAATATAATATTGACAAGAAGTTAGTAGATGCTTTTATGAGTAGTATGCGATTAGATTTACATAAAAAAGACTATCTCACTGAAAAAGAATACAAAGCCTACATCTATGGCTCTGCAGATGTTGTAGGGTTAATGTGTTTGAAAGTTTTTGTTAAAGGTGATAATGAAAAATATGAAGATTTAAAGGATTCTGCTATGAGCTTAGGTTCGGCGTTTCAAAAGGTTAATTTCTTAAGAGATTTAAAAGCAGATTTTGAAGACTTGAGCCGAACATACTTCCCAAACACCGATTTAAACCATCTAGATGAAGCATCTAAAAAAGCTATTATAGACGATATAGAAAATGACTTTTCTAAAGGTTTACAAGGTATAAAACGCCTACCTTTAGAAGCTCGTTTTGGTGTGTTTATGGCTTACCGTTATTACAACAAGCTATTGCAAAAACTTAAAAACACACCTGCTTTAGAGATTAAATCAACAAGAATACGAGTTCCTAATTATAAAAAAATAGAGTTATTAACCCGTAGTTACGTAAAATATCAATTAAATTTATTGTAATTTAAAACATAAAAAATGCAAACTTTTTATTGGATACTAATCTTTTTAGGAACATTTTTTATAATGGAATTCAATGCATGGTTTACTCATAAATATATTATGCACGGATTCTTATGGAGTTTACACAAAGATCATCATCATAAAGATCACGACAGTTGGTTTGAGCGTAACGATGCTTTCTTTATTTTTTACGCAGTTGTTAGTATGTCTTGCTTTTACTTTTGGAGTGCAAAAGGCATATGGTTTACATTACCAATAGGGCTTGGTATATTAATGTATGGTATTGCGTATTTCATCGTTCATGATATCTTTATTCATCAGCGATTTAAATGGCTAAGAAACATAGATAATAAATATGCGCGTGGCATAAGAAGAGCTCATAAAATACACCACAAGCACTTAGGTAAAAAAGATGGTGAAAACTTTGGAATGCTTATAGTACCACTTAAATATTTCAAGAATTAAAAATGCCAAAAGCTACGGTTATTGGAGCTGGTATAGCAGGTATTGCTGTAGCGCTAAGGTTACAAAAAAAGGGTTACCAAGTAAGTGTTTTTGAGAAAAATCCATACTTCGGAGGCAAGCTACATAGTATAAACAAAGACTCTTATCGCTTTGACCTTGGCCCATCATTGTTCACCATGCCACACCTTGTTACCGAACTATTTGCTCTGCACGGACAAACTAGCACTGATTATTTTAATTACTACCAAAAAGATAACATCTGCAATTATTACTGGGAGGACGGCACTAGTTTTGAGGCTAATGCAGATAAAGATACATTTATTAATGAGGCATCTAAAGTATTTGATGAGCCTCAACAAAACATAACCAATTATATCGATGCCAGTAAAAAAAAATATGACCTTACCGCTGAATTGTTTTTAGAGAAATCTTTGCATCGGTTAAATACTTACTTAACTTCTAAAACTTTAAAGGCATTAATTAATTTAGGGATCTTAGACATTAATACTACCCTAAATAATACGAACAAAAAATATTTTACAAACGATAAACTCGTTCAATTATTTAACAGATATGCTACATATAATGGTTCGTCACCTTATAAAACACCAGGAATTATGTCTATGATTCCTCATTTAGAAATGGGAATGGGTACTTTCTTTCCGGTCGGTGGTATGCACGAGATAAGTAAAAGTTTGTATGAACTTGCGCTGCGTGTAGGTATTCAATTTAAGTTTAATGAAAATGTTGAAAACATTATTGTTAAAAACTCAAAAGCGATTGGCATTGAGACCCAGAAACAAAAATATTTGAGTGATATTGTAGTATCAAACTCAGATGTCTACCCAACGTTTAAAAACTTATTATCACATCAACGAGAACCAAAAAAAGTATTAAAACAAGAACGGTCTAGTTCTGCCCTTATCTTTTACTGGGGCGTAAGTAGAGAATTTAAAAAGCTAGATCTCCATAATATTTTTTTTAGCAATGATTACCAGTCTGAATTCAATGCACTTTTTAACGAAAAGACACTTTTTGACGACCCTACGATATACATTAATATAACTTCTAAAGAAAACCCTTTAGATGCACCAAAAGGTCATGAAAATTGGTTTGTTATGATTAACGCTCCTGCCGATTATGGACAAAATTGGTCTGAATTAATCGCAAACTCAAAAAAGAATATTTTAGAAAAATTAAAGCGAATACTAAAAATAGATATAGCACCACTCATTACCACTGAACATATACTTGATCCTGTTAGTATTGAGAAAGCAACCAGTTCTTATAGAGGCTCCCTTTACGGGACTGCAAGCAACAACAAATTTGCTGCTTTTTTACGTCATCCAAATTTTTCGAATAGAATCAAAAATCTATTCTTTTGTGGTGGTTCCGTCCATCCTGGTGGTGGCATTCCTCTTTGTCTACTTTCTGCTAAAATTGTAGCTGATTTAATTCCGGAAGCATCTAATGAATAATTTACTATTTAAAAATAAATTAAAGCTTAGTATATTTTTGGTGTGGTTATTTCATGCTTCGGCAATAATTGGAATTGGTTTAGGTTATAACGATTGGTTTATTCAAAAAACACCACTTAACTTAAGTGTATCTCTTATTTTATTTCTTTTAGTTTACCCTGTAAATGATGCTAAAAAAGCTTTTGCATTTATCGCTTTTATGATTGCCGGTATGTTTGCAGAATGGTTAGGTGTCAATTATCAATTACTATTTGGTTCCTATTATTATGGTGAGAACTTTGGACCTAAATTAGACGGAGTTCCATATTTAATTGGTGCCTATTGGGCTCTACTGACTTTTATAACTGCTGCCATAACTGACTATACAAAATGGCACGTCGTTGCTAAGGTTATTACAGCAGCTGTTTTAATGGTATTTTTGGATTATCTTATGGAATTTAATGCACCAACGTTCGATTTTTGGCATTTTGAAGGTGGAATGCCACATTTGGATAATTATCTAACTTGGTTTTTTCTTGGGCTCTTATTACAAATTATATTAAGAGTTTTAAAAATAAAAGGCAATAAGTTATTCTCATTACATCTCTACTTAGCGCAACTGTTGTTTTTCTTGTTTGCTTATTTTTATTTTTTAAAACTCTAGTCCATCTATGCCAGACCAACTACCATAAGATTTATAAGGCTGAAATCTCGAAAAAAGTTCTTCCTTATACCACTGTATTTTTTTTGTGTCTATGACTGCTTTTTTGTGTTCCTCACTTCCGTAGGCATAGGTCGTCAAATCATCTTTTGATTTCCAAATACTGAATGTAGCCATCTGAAGAAAAGGTACTTCACCGATTCCTTTAGCATAAATGAGACCTCTATTATCACTAAGAGGCTTCTGAGATGTGGGTACATACCGCCAAAATTTTAGCAAATGGCGCTTCTTTATTGTAGCTCTTGTAATCACGGCAATTAGAGGATTATTCTCATTAAGGGTGTCACTTTTTACAAACGGATTCTTACCAGACCAAGCACCGTGTGATTTTATATGTTTTAAATAAAAAATAATGTGTTCCTTGGATTTACTTTTAAAACGTTTATTTAGTTCTGAATGTTTATAAAAAGCATCAGCTGACGCTTCATTATCCCATACTTGCAACAACGCATATACAGACCAGTCTGGTGATGGACTAAATCCATTCTTTCCACTTCCCATTAATTTATACAAAACCTGACCTTTAATTTTTGACAATGGATTATGCGCAAACTGCATCATACCAAAAGCCCATATTTTACTAGCAATGGTGTTGTATCTAAAAAACGTTAATGTAGTGATTTGAGACAATTAATAAATATTTTAATTCAGCCCATTAAAAACGAAAATCAAAGATAGTGCAATAATTATTCAATTAATAAATCATCGAGTAATTGTCTTATTTTTTCACTATTCCAATCTAAGGCACCTGATTCATCTACTACAATTTCATGGTTTTTGTTAATTATAAACGTACGAGGAATTGAATTTGTCGCTAATACATCTGGCACCTCATTAATAGAGTTGTAAACTTTGAAGTTGAATCCATTTTTTGACTTAAAATTGTTAACAACATTAATTTTATCATTCGTTACAAAAAGGAATTCTACTTTATTATTATAATCGTCATATAACGCTTGAAGACTTGGCATCTCGGCTATACATGGCGGACACCATGTTGCCCAAAAATTAATAAACACGACGTCTCCTTTTGTAAATCGAAAATCGAGGATTGTATTATTATCAGATTGTAATTTCCATGTATTATAGGTCACTTTAACTCTTTGGTCATTATCTATAATCGTTGATTGATTAATATAACTTAACCCTTTGTGTAACCAAACTTGAATAGGCTGTCTTGTTTGTGGAATTATCAGTAGCAAGATTACTATTATAAAGATAATATTGCTTTTTTTAAAATGCTTTTTCATTATCATCAAAGTTAAGCTGAAGTACTGAAAATTCTAATTTGTCGGCGGTTAAAATCAATGACATCTGCTTCTTTAAGTTCGTTCATTAAAATATTTAATGTCGGACGAGAAATACCTATTAATGAGGCTATATCTTTCTGTGTATATGGATGGTTTATAATATGATCACCTGTTTTTTCACAATCGTAACCATAATCTGTACATAGTTCGTTTAAGAATTCTAGTAATCTTGTTTTTGAATCTTTAAATAACAACAATTGAAGTCTTCGTTCTAGTTTTTTAAATTTAAAGCCTATAAACTTATAGACTCTCAAGCTGAAAGTTTTATTATCTCGCATTAAATCGTGCATGGTGTCAACACCTACAGGACAGATAGACGTATTATTGTCTAAAGATTGTGCAAACTCATTTCTTTTTTCCTCTCCTAAAATGGCTTTTTCACCAAACAACTCACCCTTTCTTAAAATTGCTTTTACAACCTCAGTACCATCTTCGTTGTAATATCCAATCTTAACTTTACCCTTCTCTATAAGATAAACTTTGTTTGCTGCATCGTCTTCAAAATAAATGTAATCACTCTTTTTATAGGCATCAAAATCGTGACATGACTTATATTTTTTAAACTTATGAGGGCAGAGTAAATTAAATAAATTTACATCTTCAAGGATCCAAATAGAATTCATGACTAAAGAAAGATTTAATTGAGTTAAAGTTAAAGTCGATCATTTTTTTTAAACCTTTCATTGTAAAACAAAAAAACTCTCAGCAAATAACTGAGAGTTTTTAATTTATCAATTAAACTTAACTTAGTTAAGCGTTTTGTTTTTTAATTAAATTAAGAGCAGAACCTTCTTTATACCATTCAATCTGCGCATCATTATAGGTATGGTTTAAAGCAATTACATCTTTAGAACCATCTGCATGCACAACTTCTACGTGTAATTGCTTATCTGGTGCAAACTCATTTAAATCTAAGAAGTTAAATGTATCATCCTCTTGAATTAAATCGTAGTCTGACTCATTAGCAAAAGTAAGACCTAACATACCTTGTTTCTTAAGGTTTGTTTCGTGGATACGAGCAAAAGACTTTACAATTACAGCTGCAACACCTAAATGTCTAGGCTGCATCGCAGCATGCTCTCTAGAAGATCCCTCACCGTAATTATGGTCTCCTACAACCACAGACCAAATACCATTCTTCTTGTATTCTCTTTGTGTGTCAGGAACTCCACCAAACTCACCTGTCAATTGATTCTTAACAAAGTTAGTTTTTTTGTTAAAGGCATTTACAGCTCCAATTAAAGTATTATTAGCAATGTTATCTAAATGCCCTCTAAAACGTAACCAAGGACCTGCCATAGAAATATGGTCTGTAGTACATTTACCAAATGCCTTAATCAATAATTTGGCACCTGTTATAGAATCACCTATAGGCTCAAAAGGTGTCAATAATTGTAATCTTTCTGAATCTGACTTCACAGTAACTTCTACTCCGCTACCATCTGCAACAGGTGCTAAGTATCCGTTTTCTTTAACATCAAAACCTTTTGGTGGTAATTCCCACCCTGTTGGTTCATCTAACATCACTTCTTCACCATTCTCATTGATTAAAGTATCAGTAATAGGATTGAAATCTAATCGACCAGCAATAGCAATAGCAGCTGTAATTTCTGGTGATGCTACAAAAGCGTGTGTATTTGGATTACCATCTGCACGCTTTGCAAAGTTTCTATTAAATGAATGTACAATACTATTTTTGGGTGCATTCTTAGGATCGCTATACCTAGCCCACTGCCCAATACAAGGGCCACAAGCATTAGTAAATATCTTAGCGTCTAATTTCTCAAAAACCTCAAGAATTCCATCACGCTCAGCAGTGTAGCGCACTTGTTCAGACCCTGGATTAATACCAAACTCTGCTTTTGTTTTAAGACCTTTGTCTAAAGCTTGTTGTGCAATAGAAGATGCCCTAGATAAATCTTCATATGATGAGTTAGTACAAGAACCTATGAGTCCCCATTCAACTTGCATCGGCCATTCATTCTCTGTAGCCTTCTTGGTCATATCCTTACCTACTTCGGTAGATAAGTCTGGTGTGAACGGACCATTTAACAAAGGTCCTAACTCTGAAAGGTTAATATCTATAACTTGGTCAAAATACTGCTCAGGATTTGCATATACTTCAGCATCTGCAGTAAGATAATCTTTAATCTTATTAGCTTCGTCAGCTACATCTTCTCTATCTGTGGCACGTAAGTAACGCTCCATAGAATCATCATATCCAAAAGTAGATGTTGTAGCACCTATCTCTGCGCCCATGTTACAAATAGTTCCTTTGCCTGTACACGACATAGATAATGCACCTGGGCCAAAATATTCAACGATTGCACCAGTACCTCCTTTAACTGTTAAAATCTCAGCAACTTTTAAGATAACATCTTTTGGCGCTGTCCAACCTGAAAGTTTTCCTGTTAATCTTACACCTATTAATTTTGGAAACTTAAGCTCCCAAGCCATGCCTGCCATAACGTCAACAGCATCTGCACCACCAACACCAATAGCAACCATACCTAAACCACCTGCATTAACAGTATGCGAGTCTGTACCAATCATCATACCACCTGGAAAAGCGTAATTTTCTAATACTACTTGATGGATGATACCTGCTCCTGGTTTCCAAAAACCAATTCCATATTTGTTAGATACAGATTCTAAGAAGTTAAATACTTCACTACTAGTATCATTTGCGTGTTTTAAGTCTGTAGCTGCACCATCTTTAGCTTGAATTAAGTGGTCACAGTGTACAGTCGTTGGAACAGCAACTTTTGGCTTACCTGCTTGCATAAATTGAAGTAACGCCATTTGTGCAGTTGCATCTTGACAAGCTACTCTATCTGGAGCAAAATCTACATAGTCCTTACCTCTAGTGAACGCTTTTGTAGGTTTACCATCCCAAAGATGAGCGTATAATATTTTTTCTGAAAGTGTTAATGGTTTTCCAACAATCTCTCTAGCCGCATCTACGCGATCTGTCATGTTAGCATAAACCTTTTTTATCATATCAATGTCAAAAGCCATAAAGTATATTTAAAGGTTGATTATTATTTTATTTAAAGTGTCACAAAATTACAAAATAGTAGTGGTTTTTGAAAATATGTAAAGAAAACCTCAAAACACTGAAAATAAATCACAGAAAGTTGTTTTTTATATGTATTAATAAAAATATTAACATATTAATTGCTGATTATTTAAAAAATTAACAATTAAACTTATTTAGAATAATTCTGAATTTAAGATTTGGATTTGTAAATCTTTATTAAGGTAATTATAAAAATGAAATTTAAATGACTTCAATAAGATTCCTTGTACTAAAATTTCACTTCCGTATCGTCGATGTTGTGTTTTAAACAAGACACCTATTATAGTGATAATTAAACCGAGGAAAAAACTACAATTGCTAGAATTAGTTTTTTCTTAGCTGAATTGATTATTAAAAAAGGCTCTCAATGATATTTTCATCACTTATACCCTCTGCTTCTGCTTTGTAATTTTTAATAATTCTATGTCTTAAAATACCAATGGCCACAGCTTGTATGTCTTCAATATCTGGTGAAAACTTCCCTTTTGTAGCTGCATGTGTTTTAGCTGCTAGAATTAAATTTTGAGATGCACGAGGACCTGCTCCCCAATCCACAAACTCTTTTACGATATTTGCAGCTGTATCTTCATTTGGTCTTGTCTTTGCCACTAAGGAAACAGCGTATTCAATAACGTTATCAGCTACGGGAATACGACGTATTACGTTTTGAAAGTCTATGATTTCCTGAGCAGAAAACAAAGCATTAACGGTAGTTTGTAAATCTGTGGTTGTTGCTTTTACGACCTCAACTTCTTCTTTAAATGAAGGATACTGTAATCTGATTGCAAACATAAAACGGTCTAACTGTGCTTCTGGCAAAGGATACGTACCTTCTTGCTCTATTGGATTTTGTGTTGCTAACACAAAGTAAGGTAAGCTTAATTTGTATTGATGACCAGCAACAGTTACAGCACGCTCTTGCATAGCTTCTAAAAGTGCAGCTTGTGTTTTTGGTGGTGTTCTGTTAATCTCGTCTGCTAAAATAATATTAGCAAAAATTGGTCCTTTAATGAATTTAAAACGTCGATCTTCATCTAAAATTTCACTACCAAGTATATCACTAGGCATTAAATCTGGTGTAAACTGAATACGTTTAAAATCTAAACCAAGTGCTTGTGCAATGGTATTAACCATTAAGGTTTTTGCCAAACCAGGCACACCTATTAATAATGAATGTCCACCAGAGAAAATAGATATTAAAATTTGATCTACAACATCCTCTTGGCCAATAATCACTTTAGCTATTTCCTGCTTTAATGATTTGTATTTATTTACGAAGTTTTCGATTACAGCAACATCAGACATAGACTATTGAATTTTTAACCAATTACTTTGATACTCACAGTCTCTATATTCTCCGTTAATCTTTACATAGGTTTGTTCAATGACTTCTTTCTGCCACTTTTCGATTGCTCGTACTTGTTTGTCCTGTAGTGCTAATTCTTTAATCTTTAAATAATCTCTTGCAAAATCTGCCTCGTGATCGTCTATACGATCAGTTACAGTCATTATTTTGAACTTAATATTATTTATACGGTCTTCATCTTGAATCACTTCACTAACCTCACCGTCTTTTAGACCCTGTATTTGGGTGTACATTTCTGTATCCATTTTTGTCAACTCAAAATTAAAATCTTGAGTAGTAGGATTTGTCAATCGACCTCCTTCGTATTTTGTTTCTTCTTCGTCGCTAAATTCTAAAGCAGCATCAGCAAAAGACAGTTTACCACTAACAATTAAATCCCTTACTTTTTCAATTTTTTCTTGTGCTTTCTCAACAGTTTCAGGTGTTAACTCTGGTCGTAGTAAGATATGTCTAACCTGGTATTCCTGACCTCTAATTTTTTCTAAATAAATAATGTGAAATCCAAAATCTGTTTCAAATGGTTCAGAAATTTCTCCTTCTTGAAGATTAAAGGCGACATCTCTAAATTCTTTTACCATTCTAGGTTGTTTTCTGTTCATAGCCGGCAATAAACCACCATTGTTTTTAGATCCAGAATCTTCCGAATAAAAAAGTGCTTTGGTGGCAAACTTAGCACCATTTTCTTCAACATCTTTTTTAAATCCTTTTAGTCTATCTATTACAGCTTGCTTAGCTTCTTCGGTTACTTCTGGCACTACAACAATTTGAGCCACTTTTAACTCTGTACCAAAAGTTGGTCTTTCATCTTTTGGTATTTCATTAAAAAACGTTCTAACTTCTTCTGGTGTTACCTCTACTTCACCAATAACTTTCTTTCTCATTTCTTGTTCGAGATAACCATTTTTGTTAATCTCATACATCTCATCTCTTAAAGCCTGTTCAGAGTCTTTTTTGTAGTATTTTATTAACCAATCCATATCTTGTCTAGATTGCGCTAGGATACCCTCTATCTGCTGATCCACAAGCGATTTGATGTACAACTCATTAACCATAATACTATCTTGAATAGCTTGGTGCGCATATAATTTTTTCTCTAAAAGTAGACCAAAAAGTTCGCAACGCGTTACTCCACTTAAATCGGCTCCTTGTGCTTCTAGTTGAGCGATTTCACGATCTAAGTCAGATTCTAAAACAACAAAATCACCAACAACAGCCGCTACACCATCTGCTTTTATTCTAGTAGTATTAACTATCGAGTCTTGTGCTTTTTCCTTAACAGTATCAACCTCATCAGGAATTATCTCTTGCGCACCAATAGTGCCAAAGCACAGAAAACAACAAAGACTTATAGCCTTAGTTATAGATTTGAAATTTATTATTCTTAATTGCATCTTTTGAAATATCATTTTCTAGTTGTTTAATAAGCTCTAGTTTACGCTTATTAATTACAATTTGTTTTATTGATTTATTGACGTACTCTAATGGTGCATAATCATTCTGCAAACGTATGTCATTAACGTGCATCAAATATAGGTTTATTGAATCTTTGAGCTGTAAGAAATTAGATTTTTTTAACAGTTGGTCTTTACTTTCTTGAGTTAGTACAGGTACTTTATCTACTACTTGACTAAACTTAACCCAAATTGAGTCATTGAGAGAAAACGACTTAAACTGCATAGATATTGAATCTAAGTAACGTTTATCCTTAGCTTCATATCGTCTGAACCTTTTCTTAATCGTATCTAAATCTATTGGATTGAGCGGAAGACTGATATATCGTAATTGCAGTAAATCATCATTAAGCTTGAACGACTCCTTATTAGCTTCATAAAAAACCTCTGCTTCATCCGCATTAACTAAAGTGTCTATATTCTTTTTCACCAAAGCTTCTAAATAGGCTTTAGTATATAAATCACTTTTGTACTGATTTACTAGTTTGGAAAACTCATTTTGTTTTTCTTCAGATAAATTCAGTAACGCTCCATCCATTAACAATAGTTGTCTTGCCCAACGATTTATATAACCGTTAACGATGACTAAACTATCTTCCTTACTGGTACCTTCAGGAACTAGATCTTCAATATCTTCTTTGTACAAATACGTCTCATTAACTCTTGCAATAGGTTCTCTATCATCTGCCTTTTTAAAAAAATCACAGCTGAAAGAAAACAAACAAACAGTTAATATAAAGAACGTTTTTTTCAAGAAAATTTATTGATTGTTAATTTTTGCCTTTACTCTTTCTAGAGCCTTTTGGTTAACCTCAACTTTAAAACGCTCATGAAGACCATTAATCCAATTAGCCTCAATTTCTGCCTGGTAATCATTAATAACATTACCCTTAGCTTCATCTAGCGTTTTGTTTCCAGCTGGTAATACAGACTTAATATCTATAACATGAAACGCGTCATTGTGCTCATATATTTCAGAAACACCTTGTTCCACCTTAAGATTAGCCGGAAGCTTTGGATCGTTTGTATTAAAAACACCTTTAGTGAATATGATGTTTTTCTGAGAATCTGTGTCTAAAGCTTTTCTAATAGCTTCTTCAGACTTCCCTTTTTTCATCATCTTTAATGCTTTTTTAGCAACGTCCTCGTTCGCAGCAGTTGCTATTACCACATCAACTCTTTCATCCCATTGGTATTTAGCTTTGTGCTTTTGATAATATGCTTCTAAACCAACAGAATCTTTTGAAGCTTTGTTCCAGATTTCTTTTTCCATTAAATCAAACAACAATAATCCATCTCTATATTCTTTTAGAATATTTGCAAAGTCTTTATTTTCTAGCTCTAGATTATCTTCTCTGTGCTGAAGGATTGAAGTTTCAAAAAATTTATCAAATTCTTTATCTACAATTACAGAAAAATCACCCTTTTTATTAGCGTAAGCTTGCTGAGCAGACATGAGGTGACGACCAAACTCGTTATACGTAAATGATCGGTTACCAATTGTAAAGACTGTCTTATCAGTTTCAAATTCCTCTGGCAATCTCCAAGAGCGTGTAAAATAATTACCGTCTAAAAGTGCTTCAAAATATTTTTTAGCTTCAGGATTGTATGAAATTTGATAGCGTTTCTTTAACTCATCTACCATTGATTCATTAATAAGCTGAGATCTAGAATCTCTTTTCACCTTCGACTCTATTGCTGGTTTTAGTTCTTCAAAAGATTGGATTGGCTTATGTGCCATACGCTTTACTATGTGCCAACCATATTCTGATTTAAAAGGCTTACTAACATCACCATCGTTTGGTAAAGCAAAAGCCTCATCTTCAAAAATTGTTGAACTTAACTGACCGCTTTTAAAAGGAGATAACTTGCCACCATTTCTTGCAGAACTTTTATCATCTGAGAATTGCTTCGCCAAAGACTCAAACTTTTCACCTTGCTGCAATTTTTTATAAATATCATTAATGCGCTCTTCTGGGTCTAAAAGCGAATCTTTTTGCTGTAAGGCAATCATTATATGAGCTGCAGTAATTGTTCCTCTTGAAGGACGCTTATCATTAACCTTAACAACATGATAACCAAACTGTGTTCTAAAAGGCATTGAGATTTCTCCTATCGGAGTATTATAAGCTGCTGTTTCAAAATCGTAAACCATTTTAAATGCAGAGAAGTAACCCAAATCCTCTAGAAAGATAGTTTGTCCGTTATGCACATCGGCTTTTACAGCATCAAAACCTTCTTTTAGCACACGTTCTCTTAACTTTAAAACCTGATTGTACGCACCTAACGTATCTTTTGCATTGCCATCTAATCGTACCAATACATGCGATGCATTAACATCAAAACTATTACGCTCGTATGCTTCTTTTACTAAAGCATCTGTAACTTTATTCTCAGAAAGATAATTTTTGGTCAATTGTTTCTTGTACCTCAAAAACTCTCGTTGATACTTGGTATCCTCATCTAGTTTAAGACGTTTTGCTTCTTTGAGCTTTAGTTGGTACTCAGTAAACAACTTTAAATAGCCGTCAACATCTTTTTGACTTTCATCTTTTACTAAATCTAAATTCTTATTGTAAACTCTTAAAAATTCTGAAGTCATCACAGGTTCACCATCTACTTTTAGTAACACTTCATCTTTTTCTTGAGCAAACGATACATTTAGTGCTAGTAAAACTAAGAGCAAGCATTTAAATCTAGGTTTCATGTTTATTAAATTTTCTTCGTTAAATTTTCACATTTACATTCTATAAATGCCTCAATTTAGAGGTTGAGCAAAAATAACATAAATCGCTTATTTTACAAGTTATAGCAATATCTTAATTTATTAATATCACCTGTTTGAAAAAAGTTAATTATATCTTGTAAATAGGTAGAAACGTCGATAAATTAAACTTAGTATTACTGCTTTTATCTATCTTTAAATTCATTTTAAATTTCTAGATGAAATATACAACTGAAATTATCATTGAAAAACCTTTAGAGGAAGTAGTCAAAAAAATGGACTCTGCCGAGAATATGAAACATTGGCAAGAAGGTTTAATTAGTACCGAACATATTTCTGGGACACCAGGTAAATTTGGTGCCAAAATGAAACTAAACTACGATTTTGGAAAGCGTAAAATGGAACTCATTGAAACCATTACAAAACAAGATTTCCCAAATGAATTTCATGCTACATATACCACCAAAGGAGTTAGAAATATTCAGCAAAATTACTTTGAAAGTACACCTGAAGGCTACACAAAGTGGATTAGTAAAAACGAGTTTCAACCAACTAACTTTATGATGAATGCTATGCTCTTCTTAATGCCAGGCGCTTTTAAGAAACAAACTAAAAAATACATGACCAACTTTAAAAACTTTGCCGAAAAAGGTACTTCAGTTTCTAATGCGTAAATTAAAATTGATATGGGATTTTAGAGGTCCTGCAAGTAAAAAAACTGCCGAACATCATCTAATACATCTTAAAGAGTATATTATGATGAATAACTTAGATATTATTATAATTGGTGTTGAAATTATAAGCGAAATGCATCATATAGCTTTTATAGTGGTTGATGAGTCAGAAATGAAACCAATTAGAGATGCTCTAAAACCACATAGAGGACAAGTCTATTCTGGTAGTTAAAACAAACGCTTTAAAAGAGATTGAATAAATCGTTTTGGTGGAACAGATAAAATTACTTTTAGGTCCTCTAGGAAGGTAGATTCTTCATCTAGAAATTTAAAGATCGTTTTTACATCTGCTTTTTTAAACATAGAAGCAAACAAAGCTGCACCTTCTCTATTGTGATTGGCCAATACATCTAAAAAGAGCAAATCATAAAACCAAAATTTTGATTTTTTTTGAAACTTACTCAAATCATTTTCAGTTTTTAAAAAATCAACTAATGCTTTAGTTTTTTTGGTTGTATTTCTAAAAGTGTATCCAGTGCTAGCTTTAGTCCATCCACCAGCTGTACCAATATTGAGTATATGTTTGGAGTTTAACTTAGCAAACTCAAAAGATGTCATTGGGATAGATCCCTTTTCTTTTTCTACAATTTTATAATCAGTAATGTTATTTTTCTTTAAACAATCAATTATAGCAGTTTCGTATTCATTAAGTTGCAATAAATCTTTAGAAAATAACGTATACTCAAATAATGCTGTTTTTTTATCTATCGGTAGCACATACATAAAACGTGTATTACCGTTTTGTGGCACTGTAAAATCCATAAAAGTTGCCATAGTGTCATCAAAAACTGCGTCTTCAGTTTTTACAAACCAGCCTACAAAATGTTGCTGTAGCACAGGATACTTTTTTTGATTAACATACAGATTTGCATCATGTATACTATTAAAAAGTTTAGAAGCAATATAGCTTCCGTTATTGGTTATAATTTGCACGTAATCAGTAAGTTCAGTGAAATTAACAACTTCAGCATTAAGGAAAGTAATGCTGGTTTTTTCTTCAATTTTTTGCCAAAGTGAATCATAAAAATCTTCACTTCGTATCATTTTATATTGATATGGTAATATTTCTATGTCGCCTTTATAATTATCACTTCCAAAATAGATTTTAGACCAGGTTTTGGTTAGCATATCATCCCACTCACCTTCACCATTTTCCCAAAAGCACCAAGTTCTATCATTACCTTTTTGCCTTTCTTTATCAATAATTAAAATCGATTTATCATTAAAAAAATCATCTAATGCCATGCGGTACGCCAGCATAAGACCAGAGGCACCTGCCCCCAAAATGATGTAATCGTAGTTTGTCATTTTAAAAATTGAAAACGCTAAGTTAATAAACATAAAAAAGTCTCACTATTTAAGTGAGACTTTTAATTATTTAAAATTAGAAAACACGTCTTATTTCGTATCCATTAATTCCACATCAAAAACCAATGTGGCGTTTGGTGGAATTACACCTCCTGCACCTGCAGCACCATAACCTAAGTCGCTAGGAATTACCAAACGTGCTTTATCACCAACGCTTAATAAGCATATCCCTTCGTCCCAACCAGGAATAACCTGACCAACACCAACTTGAAAATCTAAAGGAGAATTTCTCTTGTATGAAGAATCGAACACAGTACCATCTGCCAACTGACCTTTGTAGTGTACAGATACCATATTGCCCTTTTCAGCTTTTTTACCATTACCTTTTTGAATGATCTTATAACGCAATCCTGAAGCTGTTTCTTCAAAACCAGCAGCTAATTTATCTAACTCTGCCTTTGCAGCCTCACGCTCTGCAGCAATACGTTTTTCGCGAGCACCTTCGAAAGTTCTAAACGCTTCAATAGCGTTAAACTCATTAGCGGCATCGCCTACTCTTACAATCTCTAAGCTTTCTATTTTATCGCCTTGTGCTACAGCATCGACAACGTCTTGACCTTCTACTACATTGCCAAAAACAGTATGCTTACCATCTAACCAAGGAGTTTCTACATGCGTGATAAAAAACTGGCTACCGTTGGTACCAGGACCAGCATTTGCCATTGATAGTTTACCAGGTGCATCGTGTTTTAAATCTGGATGAATTTCGTCATCAAATTTATAACCAGGATTTCCTGTTCCTGTTCCTTGTGGGCAACCACCCTGAATCATAAAATCTGGTATCACTCTATGAAAGTTTAAACCATCATAGTAAGGTGTACCTTGAGGTTTTGCAGAGTTCTCTAAGTTACCTTCTGCTAAAGCCACAAAGTTACCTACCGTACCTGGTGTTTTTTCGAATTCTAAATTGACTAAGATTTCACCTTTTGAAGTGTTGAATTTTGCGTATAATCCGTCTTGCATTGTTTTTTCTTTTGTTTAAGGCTGCAAAGATACAAAGTTAAGTTGGAAGAGAGAAGCTTGTGTATTGAAGTGTTTTTTCTTGAAATCTATGAATCTATATAGCATTTTTATAACTGTTAGACTAAGTAAATACCACATATAATATGGCTTATACACGGCATAAAGTCGGCATATACTCGGCATATATGTTAATTTTAGATGTATTTTACCTTGTCTTTTTATAGATATGCTGACTGGTTTTGTTCTGAGTGTGCGGATGTAATGTGCAATTAGTATGGCTAGTTTTAAGGTATTACTATTGTACTTGAGCATGTTCGGGTTAGATATCGAGAACTTTTTATAGTAAAGATCCTGCTTTTCGATACAAATTTTTCTCATTTCAGTTGAAAAACTCACTTGAAGTGACAAACTTTATCTCTGATCTCAACAGATTTTTTTGTGTAGTTTTGCCAAAATTTAATTTTATGGGTTTTTCACTTTCTAAACTATTTAATAAAACTGAAACTACCGAAGACACTATTGACGCTATTATTGCTTCTGTAGAACATGAAGCTTATGGTGTTTCTGAAAGTAACGTTCTTTTTTCTGGACTTAACGAATTGGGCGGCTATTTCTTTTTTCAGACGATAGTTGTAGGTGCGCTAAACGTTAAATGTAAAAATGGCGCTACGCTTACATTTAAAGGAAAGAATTTTGAATTGTCCTTAGACTCAGATTCGCTAGAGTTTGAATCGCACCATACCGAAGTAAAAGGGCGTTATGTTACTAATATTGATTTTCAGATTGAAGAGAGTGATATTAAAAAGTTACAAAACGCTACTTTATCTGAGATTATTTTGAAGGTTAAAAAGCAGGAACTTTTATTTACAAAGTACACTTCTGAGAAGTCTACAAAATAGCCCGAAATAGATTACTCATCATTATTAACCTCTATCCAATACCCATCTGGATCTTGGAAGTAAATTTGTTTTACGCCATCGTCTCTTATGTAATCTTTGTTGGGCGTATCTTTCCAGTCGGAATACTCAATATTTAAGGTTTCTAAATGGTTTATAAATTCGTTGAGATGTGTTGTTGCTAATGCAAAATGCACGGCTTTATTAATTTTTATTTCTGCATTTGGTCTTGAAATTAAATGTAGCTGTGTACTCTCTGTGAGCTGAAGCCATCTGGTTTTAGAGCTTGAGGCTGTATTTTCGATTTCTTTTAACTGCAAAACCTTTTGATAAAACGCTACGGATTGATTGACGTCTTTTACTGAAAGTGCGATATGGTTGAAAATGAATTTGGACATAAAAGAATCATTTTAAGTCATTAAGTCTTTTTAATCGAAGTCAAAATCAAAATCGCCATCCCAATCACCTGAACTTTCAAAATCAAAATACTCATCAATTGAATCAAACATTTCTGAAATATCCGAAATGAGTTCAGAAAAATCAAAATCAATGTCTAACATAAAATCTAACCATAACCAATCCTCTAAATATTCATTATTTGGTAAACTTTCTACAGAAATTAACTTTAGGCTTTCTAACAACTCAAACTTTAGGTTTTTAAGCAAAAAAATATTTCCCTGAAGAAACAATAATATCTGTAATACTTTTTCTGGCTCGTTATTGATTAAGTCGCCAATATTGTCATCTATATAACTTAAGTAATCTTCAAAATCCTTTTTTAATTGATTTCCTTTAGTATTGGTTTTGATAATTGAAAAAACACTTGATATTATATCGTTTCTAAAGAGATTTTTGATACTTAAATCACTAATAATCTGATTCTTAAATTTATTTACAGTTGGTATATCCTTATAAATCTCTCTTAAATATACCTTCAATTGAAAATAACTTTCCTCATCAATTCTCTCAGTGAAAAACTCTTCAAATTTATTTCCCGAATACCTCGCATAATTTTTCCCAGTTTCTACAACAACGTATTCTCTTAAATGAGGATCTCTTGGATGGGATTTTCTTAAAGTCTTTTTTATTATTAAAACTTGCTTAAGAGCCAAATCAAATAAGGTCAACTTTAACAATTCAATTAAATCGGTATTTGGTTCTAAGATTAATTTAGTTGCGGCTGGTTTTAACTCAGAAAGTCTATAAACATTAGACTCGTTAAATGTTGGCTTAGAATTGAATTTGACTATACTTTTATTGGTATTCAATAGTTAGAGAATTTAACTTAAGGTTGTTTCAATTTACAATTTAATAAATGTTATATTAAATGAAAGATAGCAAATCGCAATGAATTATAATTAAGAATATCAGTTGCACTAGAAGAACATAAGTTACCGCATAACTTTTTACTTAGTTTTGACAAATTTAGTATTAACAATTTTGCCGCTAGTATCAGTTAATGAAAGAATATAAATACCATTGGACAAATCGTTAACATTTATTCTTCTTTTATTATTTGTAATCTTTAGCACTCTTCTGCCACTCAGATCAAATACAGAAATATTCTTTAATATTATATTAGCAGATAGACTGATATTAATATACTTGGCCGTTGGATTGGGTTGAATTTGAATTGAATCCCCCGAAAACTCGGATAATGATAACAAGTTATTACCATAAATTGCTTGATCACCAAGTATAGAGGTTATAATGAGTGTTTTTGTATCATCAATTTCAATAATTTCATATTGGAATGGGTCTTGTTCTCCATCCCACCAGAAATCTTTATATAGCAAGTCATAATCTGGATTTTGAGGAAAGTTTGTATTGCAACCTGTAGCCAAAAATACTATAGACTCACAACTAAATTCAGTCATACCATTAAATGACAACTCACCACCTCCGCCAGCGCATACTCCTGTACCAAAAGTGTTACTGGCTTCTTCAAAGTTTAAAGGAACATATTCTATTTCCTCATTGACAGGAGGAACGTTACTATCGCCATTAATTATTAAATCATGAAGGTACCACGTATGTTCAAAAAGTCTAGAGTCTTGCGAATAACAATTGATACTTAAAAAGATAATAAATAGCGTATTTAGAGTTTTCATATCTGCAAATGTTTTACAACGGTTTTGTGTAAACGTCAGTTAACTATATAAAGTTAATAATTTTTGGTTAGGAACTGAAGCTCGCAATTCCGAGTGGATTCACTAGAGCTTACCCAGAATGTAGTCGAAGGCTAGTCGAAACCGTCGTAATTGTGGTTGTATGTTGTTGGCAAAAGTTATTTTTCCAATTTATTAGTTGTGGCTACTTCTCTATGTAATTTCCATTTTCCATCGCTTTTGTCCTTTTTTAGTATGGCCAAGAAAGTATCCTCAATTTCTACCGGTTCACCTTGTTCATTGGTGTAATAAACAGAGCTTGTTCCAAAATCATAAGCTATACTATCACTTACAATAATTGTTTCTTTAGGTTTCATAATCAAACTGTCGTAGCTAAAAGATCCAACAGGTTCATTTCGTAAACGTTTGTATTCTTCCCAAGTTCCACAAATGGGTGTTAATGATATGATATCTTTAGTACCAAAACTCCTTAAATCAGTGTAGCGTTTTTCTTTTATAGCTAATTGAAACCCTTTTCGAGTTTCCTCAATTGAGGCTAATTCAGCTTCAATGTCAAGTTCGTTTATATTCGTCGATTTGATTTCCGATTGATTATTTTTTTCTTTACACGAAAGCAAAAATAATGTTATAAGGATGAGCACTAAGTTTTTCATTTTATTTTGGATTTACGGTTATGCTATAATTGTTGCCAACGGTCTCGACTATAGTAGTTGCGTGTCTTAGTGATTAACTTTGCAAGTACACACCGAACTGAAAATCCAAGAAGATTTTCAGAAGCAGGTGATAATTTGCTTACTACTGTGTGCTCTCATTACAAACGAGCGCTAGCGAGGAGTAGCTTTTACAACTTACTAGCTGAAATTGGTTTTGCAAGATTAAAATTAAATACTCGAATAATATCACAGTATGGCTTTTCCATAAATATTCGCTTTTTTTTGATTTCGAACTCAATGTTTTTGTTTTTTTCTGATGCTTCGAGCCATTCACCAAAATAATTAAGGACACAATAGGCTCCATAATCTGCTCTTTTGTTTTTAATATATGCTGGAAGTTGTTTTGTTAATCCATCAAAAATTTTATCAGAATGAGCATTTTTAAATTCTGTACAAAAATATACTGCTCCTCTATCTTTAACTTGACCGATAAACAGAAAATCTAAATTTCCAATACCACTTTTAAATTCAGGTATTATTTCAATTGAAGATGCTAACATTTGGTCAGAAAGCAAACACTGCATAACAGGTTGAATTTCGATTTCATTCTTTGGTTGTCTATCAACAATTTTTCCTTTATCATATATAATATTCCAAAATGGATAAAATCCATCGCTTTCCCCAATTTTTTCATTTATTGTTTCAAGACAAGAATGTATTTTAGTTCTAAACTCTTCAGCGTTACTATACTCTTTTGTTGGGATTAAATTGTTAAGTCTAGTCCATTTTAACAAACTATTAGGTGGTGGTACTGAATTATATGGCAAAGTTGAAATTATCTTATCCTCTTTTTTTTTGCCAAAGCTACAATGTATTTTAAGTTCTTTATGAGACCACATTACAAAAAAAAGCAGCTTTGATTTTATTGGGATTTTATCAAGTTCAACTTGTAAAACTGTATTGTTTCGTTGGACTATGAGATTTTCTAAATGAAAACTCAAATTAAAAACGAAGCCATCACCTTCTATTTCAAAAATAGAACCATTTACAGGTAATTGTTCCCTGTTTATGGCAAATTGAAACGTACCTTCACTTTTGAGTAAGTCTGCAGGTGTTAAATATCCTCTTAACTGAGGTGCAATATTAAATAGCATGATTTATTTTTGGAGTTACAAACAACTAATTATATAAGAATAAATATAGTTATTCTCCTGTTTTATTTTCGTGATAAGAGGAGTTTTTGAGCCTTTTACAAAATATTAGTTCGCTACTTCGCTGATAAACTTAATGCGGTACAAGCGTAATTCTTCATCGTCATAGTCACCATCAAACTCTTCAATAGCATCAGAGATTTTATCGCTTTCTGAGTCCATAAAATAGTCATGGATTTCTTCTTGTTGGTCTTCGTCCAGTAAATCGTCTATATAGTAACTAATATTAAGCTTAGTACCAGAATATACGATAGATTCCATTTCTTTAATAAACTCTGGCATTTCCATACCTTTTGCAGAAGCGATATCATCTAATGGTAATTTTCTATCCACATTTTGGATGATGTATAATTTTAGCGCTGAGTTTGTTCCTGTAGATTTTACGACCATATCATCTGGTCTGGTAATATCATTCTCTTCTACGTAATCAGCTATTAGATTTACAAAATCCTTACCGTATTTTTTTGCCTTACTTTCTCCTACACCATGTACATTAGACAGTTCTTCTATAGTTACAGGATATTTTAATGCCATATCTTCTAAGGAAGGATCCTGGAAAATAACAAATGGTGGCACACCAAGTTTCTTAGCATTACGCTTACGTAAATCTTTAAGCATCTTCATTAACTGCTCGTCTGCAACTGCTCCACCACCTTTAGCGTTGGTAATAATACCATCGTTAGATTCTTCATCGTACACATGGTCTTCTGCCATCATAAACGACTGAGGGTTCTTTAAAAAGCCTTTACCTTCATCGCTAAGTCGCAAAACGCCATAGGTTTCAATATCTTTCTTTAAAAGCCCTGCAACAATGACTTGGCGAATAAGTGCCATCCAAAAACGGTCTTCCTTGTCTTTACCAATACCAAAAAATGGTTGGGTATCCGTTTTATGAGAAGAAATTAAGGCATTAGATTTACCAATAATCACTTGTACCAAATCTTTGGCTTTGTACTTTTCGTTGGTCTTATCAACGGTATCCAACAATATTTTTACCTCATCTTGAGCTTCTACCTGCTTTTTAGGATTACGAACATTATCGTCCATATCGCCACCTTCGCCAGTTTCATTATCAAACTCTTCACCAAAATAATGTAGAATGAATTTTCGTCTAGACATGGAAGTCTCTGCAAATGCGACCACTTCTTGCAACAAGGCATGGCCAATTTCTTGTTCGGCAACAGGCTTACCAGACATAAACTTTTCAAGCTTTTCTATGTCTTTATACGCATAAAATGCTAAACAATGGCCTTCGCCACCATCGCGTCCTGCTCTACCAGTTTCCTGGTAATAGCTTTCGATACTTTTTGGTATATCGTGATGAATCACAAAACGCACATCTGGCTTGTCTATTCCCATACCAAAAGCTATGGTTGCCACAACCACATCTGTATCTTCCATTAAGAACATATCTTGATGCTTTACTCTGGTTTTGGCATCTAAACCTGCATGATATGGCACAGCTTTTATACCGTTAACCTGAAGTACTTGCGCCAACTCTTCTACACGTTTTCTGCTCAAACAATAAACGATACCAGATTTGCCTTCGTTTTGCTTTATAAAACGAATAATATCGGCATCCACATTCTTTGTTTTAGGACGTACTTCGTAAAAAAGGTTTGGTCTGTTAAAGGATGCTTTGAAAGTAACAGCATCCGTCATACCTAAACTTTTCAGGATATCTTCCTGCACTTTAGGTGTTGCCGTTGCTGTGAGTCCAACAATCGGAATATCATCACCAATACGCTTTATAATATGACGTAGGTTTCTATATTCTGGTCTAAAATCGTGTCCCCATTCACTAATACAATGGGCTTCGTCCACAGCCATAAATGAGATTTTCTGAGACTTCAAAAAATCTACATATTCTTCTTTAGTTAACGATTCTGGCGCTACATATAACAATTTTGTGACACCATTAATAATATCATCTTTTACACGTTTAACTTCGGTTTTATTCAATGACGAATTTAAAACGTGTGCGACTCCTTCATTTTCAGATACTGCGCGTATAGCATCGACCTGGTTTTTCATTAAAGCAATAAGTGGCGATACCACTATTGCTGTACCATCTTTTATTAAAGCTGGTAGTTGATAACAAAGTGATTTTCCACCACCTGTTGGCATAATAACAAACGTGTTATTACCTTCTACTACATTTTTTATTACTTCTTCTTGTAGACCTTTAAACCCAGAAAAACCAAAGTATTTTTTTAGTGAGGAGTGTAAGTCAATTTCTGCAATACTCATTAATCCCTTTTCGTATTTATTTCTTCTTTAAAAAACTAAACTCTACTACAAATATAACATCTAGAACTTAGCTTTGCATCTGTAATTACGTTGTTAAGTACTTATAATTTTTTCAAAGTAATTTTGGAATATTTGAATGAAAAAATTCACGTACTTTTGCATAACCTTAAAGATAACAAAATCTTTATATCTAAAAAACACATTAAAAGATTAGTTTTGAACACTGTGTCATCCATTTTAAAGACTGCCAAAAGCACTATAGCGTTAGAAAGCAAAGCTATTGGGAATTTGTCAGATTTACTTACAGACGATTTTGCCAATGCTGTAGAACTCATCTATAATTCTAAAGGACGTGTTATTATTACTGGTATTGGTAAAAGTGCCATTATTGCTAACAAGATTGTTGCGACTTTAAATTCTACAGGAACACCTGCTGTTTTTATGCATGCTGCAGATGCAATACATGGCGATCTAGGGTTGATTTTAAAAGACGATGTAGTCATTTGTATTTCTAAGAGCGGAAACACTCCTGAAATTAAAGTTTTGGTGCCACTTATAAAGAATGCCAAAAATAAAATGATTGCTATTACAGGTAATAAAGAATCGTTTTTAGGACAACAGGCAGACTACGTTTTAAATGCTTATGTGGAGCAAGAGGCTTGTCCTAATAATTTGGCTCCCACTACGAGTACTACTGCACAGCTTGTTATGGGTGATGCTTTAGCGATTTGTTTATTAGAATTGAGAGGGTTTTCGAGCAAGGATTTTGCAAAATACCATCCTGGTGGTGCCTTAGGTAAACGTTTATATTTAAGAGTTAATGATTTATCATCTCTGAACCAAAAACCAGAAGTACATTTAGACGCCAGTCTTAAAGAAGTGATTGTAGAAATTACCGAAAAGATGCTTGGAGTTACTGCTGTTGTTGAAGATGACAACATTGTAGGTATAATTACAGATGGCGATTTACGTCGTATGCTAAGCAAGAGTGATGATATCACAAACCTTACTGCTAAAGATATAATGAGCACCAACCCAAGACGTATTGCTGAAGACGCTATGGCTGTTGATGCTAAAGAATTGATGGAAGAATTTGGTATTTCGCAATTATTGGTTGAGCATGATGGAAAATACGCTGGAGTAGTTCACTTACACGATTTAATAAAAGAAGGCATTATATAATGGCGAAGAAGCGTGTAGACGAGATGTCTTTTCTTGACCATCTTGAAGATTTAAGATGGCATTTAATCAGAGCAACCTTAGGTGTAGTTATTGCTGCTACACTTGCTTTTATATTCAAAAAATTCATTTTTGATGTTATCATTTTTGGACCAACACAAATGAATTTCGCAACGTACGAAGGTTTGTGTAAAATGTCACAATTCTTGGGTATTGAAGACACCACGTTTTGTGCCGATAAGTTTCCGTTTATTATTCAAAACAGAACCGTTGCAGGTCAATTTTCAGCACATATCTGGACATCGATTTACGCAGGTTTTATTGTAGCCTTTCCTTACGTACTGTATCAATTATGGAGCTTTATAAGTCCTGGGTTAAAACCTAATGAGCGTAAAAACTCAAGAGGATTTATAGTTGTGGCTTCGTTTTTATTTTTCCTTGGTGTCTTATTCGGATATTATATTATTACACCTTTATCGATTAACTTCTTAGCTAACTATCAGATTAGTGAACAGATTTCTAACGAGTTTGATATTAGCTCTGTGATTGCCATTGTGAGGTCTTCCTCATTGGCTTCTGGTTTTGTGTTTGAGTTACCAATTATCATCTATTTTTTAACGAAAGTTGGTTTGGTAACACCACAATTTTTGAAAAAATACAGAAAGTACGCTTTGGTGCTTGTACTTATATTATCTGCCATAATTACTCCACCAGATATTGCAAGTCAGGTGATTGTGGCTATCCCAATTTTAGTATTATACCAAGCAAGTATTTATATTTCTGCTATCGTTGTTAGAAACCAAAATAGAAAAAGAAAACATGTCTGATATTGTAAAAGAATTTAATGATTATCGTTCTAAAATGAATGATAAAATCTTAGCTGATAATAACAAAATTGTAAAGCGTATTTTTAATCTAGACACTAATGCCTTTGCAGAAGGTGCTTTAGATAAAAAAACCAAAGAACTCCTTGGTCTGGTAGCTTCGACTGTATTGCGTTGCGATGATTGTGTGAAGTATCATTTAGAATCTTCATATAATGAAGGTTTAACAAAAGCTGAAGTTAGTGAAGCGCTTGGTATCGCTACTTTAATTGGAGGTACTATTGTGATTCCGCATTTAAGAAGAGCGCATGAGTATTGGGAAGCTCTAGAAAATCAAGGTTAAACTTTTTATAAATATAGACTTAAGATAATCGGTTCTATATGAATTTGTTATTTTTAGCGTTCTTAGAAATAATATGAAGTTACGTGCAGAACATTTAATGAAGTCCTACAGCGGACGAAAAGTTGTAAAAGACGTTTCTCTTGAAGTCAATCAAGGTGAGATTGTAGGTTTGCTTGGTCCTAATGGTGCTGGTAAAACGACTTCGTTCTATATGATTGTTGGTATCATTAAACCTAATGGTGGAAACATTTATCTAGATAATACTGACATTACAAAATATCCAATGTACAAGCGTGCCCAAAACGGTATTGGATATCTAGCACAGGAAGCTTCTGTATTTAGAAAATTAAGTATTGAAGATAATATTTTGAGTGTGCTTCAGCTTACCAAATTGAGTAAAAAAGAACAGCACGAAAAAATGGAATCTTTGATAGAGGAGTTTGGTCTAGGTCATATTAGAACCAACCGTGGTGATTTACTTTCTGGTGGTGAACGACGTCGTACGGAAATTGCTCGTGCACTTGCTACCGATCCCAACTTTATATTATTAGATGAGCCTTTTGCTGGTGTAGATCCTGTTGCGGTAGAGGATATTCAGCGTATTGTGGCGAAACTTACCAAAAAGAATATTGGTATTCTCATTACAGACCATAACGTGCAAGAAACACTTGCCATTACCGATAGAACATACCTGATGTTTGAAGGTGGTATCTTAAAAGCTGGCAAACCAGAAGAACTTGCCAGTGATGAAATGGTTCGTAAAGTTTACCTTGGCCAGAATTTTGAGCTTCGTAAAAAGAAGTTAGAATTTTAGTTTAAGATAACTTCTTTAACTTTCTTCTTACTCTTTTTAAACCCAAAATACCCAAATACACTAGTGCAGATTGTATAAATAAATTCACAATCCAATACACTGCCCTTACGGACAAACTTTCGTTAACGTAAAATGGCAACCCTCTGTGTATGGCACTTATGGGTAGACTAAAAATAGCAATAATTGGATTTGTTACCGAGGTTAAATCACTCTTGCTTTTAGTTAATTGAACATCCAAAAAGACAATTAAAAATTGAATCACCATTAGTGTAAAAAAAACGATGAGAAACGGTCTAAGCTTTAGTTTTTTCATTTTTCCGTGATTTCTTGTTTTATTAATTTTTTCTGATAACGTCCTTGTACAACATCTACAATAATCAATACTGCAATTACAAAATAAAATGTTGTCTTGCTCATTGGCACAATCTCATTTCCGAAAATTTTAAGGTGTGCTAAATGACCTCCCTCAGTAACTAGCATAATACCCACAATAAATAGAATAAATAAACCTAGCACCTCATACATTCTATTTTTAGATAAAAACGTAGAGATCTTATTAGCAAAAACCAACATCAAAAGACCGCTTAATACAATAGCTATAGCCATAACAATAAAAGCAGTTGTTGAATTTTCAATTTCGCGAGTTAAGCCAATTGCAGCTAATATGGAGTCAAAAGAGAAAACCAAATTCATAATAACTATACTTACCACAACGGCATTAGCTGACTTAGAACCCTTACCTGTTACCATTTGATCTACAGTAAGGTTTTTTGTAGAGATCATGTGCCAAATCTCTTTAATTGCCGTATAAATGATAAATCCGCCTCCTGCTAAGACTATTAAACTATGACCATTAAATGCAAAGTCTACAACATCTTCTACATGACCTGTTAAAAATGAAAATGGCTCTTGAAAATATTTTATCAATGACACCAACACAAACAGCAAAACAATTCTCAACGCAATAGCTATTAATATGCCTACCCTTCGCACTCGTTTTTGTTCACTTACAGGTGCTTTTTTAGATTCTAAGGAGATATATAATAAGTTATCAAATCCTAGTACCGCCTGAAGCATTACCAGCATTAAAAGCGTAAAAATAACTTGGGCCATTTTTTAAAATGTTGTGTTTATTAGTTTATATTCTTCTTATCGATTAGGGACAAAATAATATAGAGAATAATAATGATAGGTATTGCAGCAAAGTGCAGTACTACTAACATTACCAAACTTGTAATTAACAAGATATATCGTATTGCGTTATTCTTAAAACTCCAATCTTTAAATTTTAACGCAAACAATTTTATATTAGAATTTAGGAGATAGCAACTTATAAGTGTTAAACCAATTAAAAACCACTTGTTAATAATGATAGAATTCATCAAATCATTATTCTGATATTCTAAAATAAGCGGTAACGATAAGATCAGTAATGTATTAGCTGGTACTGGTAATCCCTTAAAATACGTTTGTTGGTCTACGTCTAAATTAAACTTGGCTAATCTATATGCTGATGCTAATGGAATTAAAAGACCTATTAAAGGCGTATAGGAGATGTTAAACGATTTCCAGTACATTGTTTCAGTCCAACTTTCTTCATAAGTTAAAACATCATTAACACCTACTGACCATGCTATTAATTTCAACATTACAATTCCTGGCACTACTCCACTCGTCACCAAATCCGCTAATGAATCTAACTGTATACCTAAAGGGCTCTGCACGTTAAGCTTTCTTGCTAAAAGACCATCAAAAAAATCGAAAAAGATGCCTAAAAACACAAAAAAAGCAGCTACAATAAAATTACCGTGTACTGCAAATATTAGAGCGATACATCCTGAAAATAAATTGAGAAGTGTAACTATATTGGGAATGTGTCGCTTAAAACTCATAAATATAATTTTTGTAAAAATATAAAAGTATTTGAGCTTAGCTTATTATTTTTTTCAAATTGTGGATATTGTTAAACAATAAGAAGGTCTTTTTAAAGTTAAATACATAGAAAAATTGTGCATCTTTGTAAAAAATTTTGCTGTTGAAAAATTACATCGTAATTCTCTTAACACTTGTTACCTCTATCGCTTTTGCGCAATCTACTAGGAAGTATTCTAATGAATTTATGAATATTGGTGTAGATGCTGCTGCTTTAGGGATGAGTAATGCCGTGGTTTCTCAAACTTCGGATGTTAATTCTGGTTATTGGAATCCGGCTGGCTTGGTACACCTTGAAGATAACCAACTCGCATTAATGCACTCTAGCTATTTTGCCAATATTGCCAACTACAACTATATTGGTTATGGTATGCCTATAGATGATCGCAGTGCTGTTGGTATTTCGCTTATAAGATTTGGCGTTGATGATATTTTAGATACCACACAATTAATTGATGATGAAGGCAATATCAACTACGACAGAATAAGTACCTTTTCTACAGCAGACTATGGATTAACCTTTTCGTATGCCAGGAAACTTCCTTTAGATGGATTGAATTTTGGCGTAAACGCGAAAGTAATTAGACGAATTATTGGTGATTTTGCATCATCTTGGGGATTTGGCTTGGATGCTGGTATTCAATTTGAAAATGATTCTGGTTGGAAGTTTGGACTTATGGCAAGAGATATTACAACCACCTACAATACTTGGTCTATTGATGAAGAAAAATTTGAACAAATTAGTGGTGCTGTTGAAGGCCAAAACCAAGAATTACCTGAAACCACAGAGATTACAATTCCAAAATTAGAAGTTGGAATGTCTAAAAAATGGATTTTTAACTATGATTATTCCTTATTAGCAGCCGCAAATCTTAATGTACGCTTTGAGGAAAATAATGATGTTATTTCTACATCTTTTGCAAGTATAAATCCTGCAGTAGGCTTTGAGTTTGGATATACAGATTTGGTTTTTCTAAGAGGAGGAGTTGGTAATTTTCAGAATGAAAGACAAATAGATAATTCTGAAGACTTAACCTTTCAACCCAATTTTGGTGTTGGTTTTAAATACAAGGGTATTCAACTTGATTACGCTTTTACTGATATTGGAGACCAGAGTGCTGCGCTGTATTCCAATGTTTTTTCATTGAAAATAGATTTTAGTATTTTTAGATAGTTAAGCTCAACAGATGAAAATAAAACTATCGCTTTTAGCATTTTTCTTCCTTTCAATTTCCTTTGCATTTCAAATTCAGTTATCTCCAGGTGCCGAAGTTTCAGTTTTAACTTTTGGGCAAGGTAAAAGTCTAAATGATGCATTTGGACATAATGCCTTCAGAATTAAGGATAAAGCAAAAGGAATTGATATCGTTTATGGCTATGGTCAGTATGACTTTGATGCTCCAAACTTTTACCTAAAATTTGCAAGAGGTAAACTTAACTACCTCATAAGCAGACATTTTTTTGGTGACATCTTCAATTACTATTCAAGACAAAACAGAACGATAGAGGAACAGGTTTTAAATCTATCTACTGAGCAAAAACAAAAGCTCTTCAATTATTTAGAAAACAACTACAAACCTGAAAACAGAAAATATCTTTACGACTTTTTCTATGATAATTGTGCCACCAAGATTAGAGATGTCTTATCTACCATTAGCTACAATACTATAAGTTTTGAAAAGCCAAATAACTTTGAACAAAAAACATTTAGAGCGCTTATTTATGAACATGTTGATAAGAATTCTTGGGGAAGCTTAGGAATAGACATTGCTTTAGGTTCTGTTGTAGACAGAGAAGCTTCGGCTAATGAGTATATGTTTTTACCTAAATATATTAACTCATTTTTTGAGGTTTCTAAAATAAATGGAAGTAGTGATTTGGTGAAGTCGTCCTCAACGCTTTATGAAACACGAAATGAAAACGAATCATCTAATTTTCTTTTTAGCCCTTTGGTGCTGCTCGGTTTAATTGCTTCTTTTATTCTTTACATTACTTATAAAGACTACAAAACACAAAAGAGAACGAAGTGGTTAGATATTACTCTTTTTTCGTTATCTGGAATAATAGGTATTCTTTTATTGTTCTTGTGGTTTGGTACCGATCATACCGCAACTTGGCAAAATTACAATCTGCTTTGGGCTTTTCCTTTAAATATTTTAGTGATAAGGCAGTTACTAAAAAATGATGTTAAGAACTGGGTAAGGAGTTACCTTAAATTTTTAATTATCATGCTTTGTCTTATGGCTTTGCACTGGACTATTGGTGTACAAGTCTTTGCGATTGCATTAGTTCCAATTCTTATAGCATTGGCAATACGATATATTTATTTGGTAAAGTTCTTTAAGAGCTAAGTTTACTGGCCTCTGTAATACAAAATTGTACTTAGAGTTTTTATAGCAATATTAAAGTCTAGAAACACACTTCTGTGTTTTATGTAATACAAATCGTATTGTAATTTTGTTAGACTATCGTCTATTGAAGAGCCATATCTGGTCTTTACTTGGGCCCAACCCGTTAGTCCTGGTTTAATGATATGTCGTGTTTCATAAAATGGTATAATTCTCGCTAATTCATTAACAAAAAACGGACGCTCAGGCCTTGGACCAATAACGCTCATATCACCTTTTAAAACATTATAAAACTGAGGAATTTCATCTAACCGCGACCTTCTTAAAAATTTACCAAACTTGGTAATACGCTTATCATCCTTCTTTGCCCACTTAACACCATCTTTCTCTGCATTTACCACCATAGTTCTAAGTTTGATGATTTGAAAGGGTTTTCCATTTCGTCCAATACGCTCTTGTATGTAAAATAATGGCCCTTTATTACCTAAAAGGTTTCCTAAAACTATTAATGGTAAAATTAATACACCTATGGTTAGTCCTATTATTGCTAATAGAATATCAAAAGCTCTTTGGAAAAATATATAGAGTTTGTTCTCATTACTTCTACTAAAAGGAAAGTATTTATAGAAATCTTTACCTACAAATTGAATAGGAACTCTATGTAATAACTCTTCATATACCTGAGTATATTCTCTTATTTTAAAACCTCGCTCTAATAACATCATTAGATCGTGATAGACTTCAGCAATAATAGCTTCAGAATTAAAACTAGCCACTAATACTTCTGATATTCTTTCTTTCTCGATAACGTTCAAAAAATCTTCGGCTTGAAACTCTTTTAGTCCCTTAAATTTTACAGACTCTGGAGTAGATGCTTCACTATTTATAAAACCAACAATTTTATAGTTAGGATCTGAAGTATTGAGCGCTCTAACCAAACCATCAATATTAGAAATTTCTCCAACTAAAAGTACGCGCTTATAAAATCTAGGCGATTCTATAAGATTTATATAGACTAAACGCCAAAGTAAAATTGATACAATTATGGCTACATAAAAATATACAATCTGTATACGCTCTTCAGGTAAGTAAGGCGATAAGAAAGGTGTTAATAGATAAAATAACACAACGGTAGATGTTGTAATTACAATATTCCTAAACGTTGAGTCTAACTTACTGGCTTTCTGTAAATCATAGAGTTCGAAAATAGTACCGAAAATTAAAATATACATCGCAAGCAAAATTAGGGAGACTATATTCTCACCATCGAAACGCAGATATTCGAACTTTGGATACAGGTTTAAAAAATAAACGGCCAAAAACACCATAACCAAGTCCATGATTCGTAATAGAATCTTTCGTTCTGATACCTCAAAGTGGATGCCTTTTTTATGTGTCATAGTTGGTTAGCTACGCTGTAAATATAGTAACATCAATTGATTTTTATCTTCTCATTAAGACAAAAGGGTTTCCCATTTTACTTTTACTTGTTTCCAATCGAACTTTTCTACTTTTTTACGTGCGTTAATCACTAATTTATTTTTAAGGTGTTGGTCTTCTTTTAGTTTTATAATAGCATTTACCGTTGCATCTACATCATTTGGAGGTACTAAAAGACCATCTTCATTATGAGAAATTAAATAAGGTAAACCTCCCACCTCAGTTGATACAATTGGTAAGCCTAATGCCATTGCTTCAATAACACTAACTGGTGTATTATCAAAATCTGTTGTGTTAACAAAAACATTGTAATCTTTAGAGAGCTCAATCCATTCTTTTTTTGATAGCTTACCTGTAAACTTCACATTAATGTCTAACTGTTTAACCAATTTTTTGACTTCCTTTAAACTACCATCACTATCTGGACCAACCATACATAATTCTGCATTATATCCTTTTTTGATAAGACTATCTAATATTGAAACAGCTAATGTTGGATTATAAATTTTAGAAAAAGATCTTAACCAAAATAATTTAATAATGTCCACATCTCTGTTTAAAAACTCGAAATCACCTATTTCAATAGTATTTGGTATAAATTCTACATTCTGGTATCCATAGTTTTTAAATGTCTCTTTTAAGAAATTTGAAGGTGAGACTAACCTATATGCATTGTTAAAAATCATCTTACTCATCCTTGGATTTTGTATCAACCGCTTCTCTAGATTACCACCATGCAGAATTGGGATATAATTTATCCTTAACATTCTGGAAATCTGACTGACTATGAGTGCGTAGTAAAAATTTACGGTACTGTAGGTGTCAATAAGCACATAATCTGTGTTGCTTACGTTTTTTAGTAGCAACAACACCATGTCTAGTATTCGTAACAACTTATTTTGCTTACTAGATGCAATTTTCACTTTGCTGAACTGTTTTAACCTAACACTTAAAATTTCAACAGAAGTTAAATTCTTACCCCTTTGCGACAATGCGTTTCCTACGTATAGGACGTTTTTCATATTCTATATCTAATAATGCTAATGCATAAAAAAAAGCCGGCGCTGCAATTCGCATAGCTGAGTGATTAATTGTGGCAAACCAAAAAGCTAAAAAAGCATAGAAAAAGATGTTTTTTCTATTTGTACTTCGATAGGATAAAGGCGTAAAAATTAATATTAGCAAAATAAAAACACCTAAAATACCGTGTTCGGACAACAATCTTGTAAGCTCATTGTGGGTAACAACAGATCTGCCCTCTCTATGATATTTTGTATTACTTGCACCGATACCTAAAAAGGGGTTCTCAATAAAACCTTCTAATTCATTGAATACTAATTCTGCTCTTCCTGTTGTTAAATCCTGTTTTTCTCTACCTAAAGAATCTCTGTTTGTATATCTTTTATCAATTAAACCCATAGTAGTAGAAGAGCTTATAAACCAAGAAACAATCATTGTAATTATCAATACTATTACCGAACCAATTATTTTAGTTTTAACTTTTGGTAATGCTTTTGCATAAAAAATAACGAGAAACGCTATAATTGTAATTATGGCGGCAACTACACCACCTCTACTAAAGGTAATTATAGCCCTGTAGGCTATTAAAACTAAAAAAAATGAATTGAATAATTTAAGAAAAATTGTAGGTGACTTTATTAGCAATCTTACTGTAAAAGTAAATACTCCTAGCCCAAGTATTGTTGAAACTTGATTTGGCCCAAAACCTCCCGAAGACACATAGTTTGAAGCTGTATTTTTAATCGTATCTTTAATTGAAGGATTAAAAACCATAAGATAAATTGCCATGGTAATTATGGGCATAGACAAATAAGCCAGCATCTCGATTATATCTTTGTGCTTAACCTTTCTATCCAAAAAGAATAATGACCCAAGACCTAAACATACAGGACCACTCAGCACAAAAGCCAAATTGGTTCTAAAGTTAGCATCAACATCTAAATCTAATGATGCAATAATAATTGAAGGTACCAATAAAATTAAATAGATAAAATAAGGGTAGCCTCTACCTGAAATTCCCTTAAAAAACATACCTAGCAAAACAAAAAGTATAACAAGATATTTAGATGCTTCATAAGCTATGCTTCCTTTAGTCATTCTAAATAATACCTCAGCACCAACAAAGTAGGCACAAGCAGTCATAACCGCTATGGTTTTTTTTGACTTTGGTGCTACGATAATATTCCCAGCAAAAAAAATTACTGCTATAAAAAAATAAAATTTTGATAATGGCTTAAAAGCATAAATAAGAAAGCCTATTAAAACATGAACTAGAATTAGAGAAATATATTTACTATCGTTGTTCAAAATTTATTCATAATTGTTTAAGCTAAGAAAAGCTAGATTTAAACATTCTTCTATAATCTCTTAGAGGAAATTTATATTGATAACTTTTACCTATCAAGTATATGTAAAAATGAACAAAGAAGATTGGATATTTAGAATTATTTTTTCTTAAATATTTATCGTAAACGGAATTTTTGTACTTACTAATTAAAAAAGGAGTTGCTCTTTTGTTGTAATAATAATTTTTTATTTGAGTATCGCTTTCAATTTTTTTATAAAATGAATAATACTTGTGAGAAAGATTTGATGTAAAAACTTCAAACAGTGAAAGCGGTTCATGTTTATTATTATAATAGAATAGAATACATTTAGAAACATCTATCAAAATCCATTTTCCAATTTCTTTAGAAAAAATCTCGTTGGTAGCATGTCCGCCATACTTTTTATCAAAAGGCATTATTGTAATTCCCCATTCTCTTACCCTAATATCATTAATTACACAAAAATTATTGAAAATCTGAGACATATCACTACAAACCCCACCATTTCCGTTTATCATAGCTCTTAAAGCTACGTCGGATGCGAGGCTAAGCCCCTTACCGCCTTTAATATGTTTTCTAAGCCACAAAGCGATATAAATTGCCTTATCTAAATCAGTGTCTGGTTTTTCGTGTTCAAAAATCTTCTTATTAATCTCGTAAAAAAAACTGGGTATTACACCTTTTGTATTCTCACTATTATAACATTCTTTTTCAAGCCTATTTATTGTTGAGTTTTTGGAAAGTAGCCAAAATCTAGTATAATATAGCAGTGGATGTCTGCGGAGTGCCCAAGAAATTTTTTTTAATGCCAAAATAAAGAAATTGAATTTATTAATATTAACTACACAATATCATAAATTATCAAGGTAGGGCTCTCTAATTTAAACAAATATAATATTGTCAGTCAATGAATTAACTCTTCACTAAGGCAAATGAACTATTATTCGCTTAATAACAATTTTATTCGCTCAACATAATACATGTATGAGAATTTTCTTACTATTTCTTCGTTTTCAATAACAAATAATCTGAAATTACCAGACGGCATTAGAAGAGCTTTAGAAATGACTTTAATAATATTACCTTCATTAACAGGTGAAATTAAAAATCCATTTTTACCATCTTTGACATACTGTCCTATAGAAGATATATTTGAGACTATTGGGAGGCAGCCAAAATTCATAGCCTCTGCTATAACTTTAGGAAAACCTTCTGATGCTGTAGTTGGCATTATAAAAAAATGTGAGCTTTCATAAATTTGAAATAATTTGTTCGTCGGTAAAAAGCCATGAAAAACAAAATTAATTTTGCTATCATCACTAAGGTTTTTAAAATATTCTACCTCAGAACCATTACCAACCAAGTGTACAGTACCCACTCTGTCAGACATTTCTTCATCTAGATTATTAAAAGCTCTTATAATACGTTCTACCCCTTTTTGTCGCTCTAACCTACCTGCATAACAAAAATTGACTAATCCTTCTTTCCTTTTATTTGATCTTACTCTTATACCACTTTCTAAATCGTTCTCTGTAAGACATGGGTTTTCAAAACTTAAGCAATGCTCATTTTGATTGGGCCAACTACCGTTTATAGTGACTTTACGATTTTGATGTTTTAACATAAACCGTTGTAAAGCATAACCCAATGGCGGAGATTGTTGATTCCAATTACCTGCATATTTATACCAGCCCTTCTTTTTTGAAAAAATTGTGAGATAAGGAATTAAAAAAACACCTATTCCCGTAGGAGCTCGTAATTGAAAACAGTCTGTCTTTTTTAAAATTGAATTGACTGTCCTTATAACTTTTGGCGCAGATAAGGCTACTTTAATTTTATCTAATAACGAATGACCGCCTGAGGGATCAATAGGTATAAATTTTATTTTATTACTTGTATATGGTAATGAGCTCTCTGGTGCCTCGGCATTATGAAACATGGCAATATGATATATTTCATCAAAAATCTGAGCTAAAAAGTTGATTTCAGTTATAGTTGGTCCCCAACCAACTATAGTCCCATCTGCTAATTTATAATGCTCGGTATGTGATATAATTGCAAGTTTCAATTAACGGTGTTTTTTGGTTGGGTTTAACAATTCCTGATAAATAGAAATACAGGATTTGAGGTAAGATTCTTCAGAGAAATTTTGATTGTAAAACAATTCTATTTTAGTTTCCAGTTCCTTTTTAGTTTTGACAAGATTATCCATTTGTTTTAACCAATTGGTTACCTCGAAATCGTTTTGAATAAATTCTTGAAAATCAAATTTTATCTTATCAGCAACTTCACCTGTATTATACGCTATAAAAGGCAAATTCTCACTTAAATATTCTATCGCAACCAAAGGACCTGTCTCAGATTTTGCGGTGTGTATACCTATATCGTACTTATGCAATTGGGTTTTAATGTCTTTACAATCGGTAATAATAGTTACTTTATCAACAATATTGAATTTTTCAATCTGTGCTTTAATCTTCTCAAAATAGGCATTATCAACAGATTGTCCATAGATTGTAAAATTATAATTACTTGGACTATCTTTTACAACATCTAACAAATACTCATAATTTTTTTGAGGTCTAAAATTACCAACCGCTACAACTTCTATACTGTCATTATGACTTCTTAGGCTATTTACCCTAGTTTCCTTCTTTCTTATAACATTAGCTAATTTATAAATGTTAGCATTTAACCTTGTTTCTTTTGCCCAAGACACAAGCTCTCTACTAACACCCATGTAGGCAGTGCATTTCTTAATAGCTAGCTTTAGACTATAACTAATAGATTTGTTTTGAGCAATTTTCCCAAAGTGATCGTGAAAAATGATAACCTTATTATTATTCAATCTAGTAAAATAAAAGAGTAGCGACACATACCTTAAGACTTGCCTTAAATGAATATGAATAATATCGTACTTTACTAGTTCTTTGTAAAGCTTAAAGAGGTAAATAGGATTAAATTTATGCTTCCTTCTTATGTAAGTTATTGGTATTTCAGAAGCTAACTGAGCGTCCAGCTGTCCTTCTTGTAAAAGACAAATTACACTAACATTATATTCACTTTCGTGTAATAAGTTTGTAAGGTCTACTAGGACACGCTCTGCCCCACCAACCTCTAACCGATCTATTACCTGAACAATTCTCATTACTATAACTGCTCTATTTTTGAACCTTGATTAAGTTTAACAGAAGCCAGTCTCCAAGATTTTAAAACCTGAAACAAAATCAGTGGTAAAATTAAAATTGAAAAGAATACACCAACAACCTTAAGTGCTTTATTTCCCTTAAATTTATAGGGCATTACAGAAGAAGGCACAGTCCTCATCAACTCTAATTTTGCTCTATTGTTACCATAGTATTTGCGATACAAGTACAAAACACTTGGAATTGGTCTTGGTGCGAAAACGTTTCTTGGCCTAAAGGCATCCCAACTTCCCATTTCTCTCAATCCACCAGAGCCTACTTTTAAGTGTACTCGTTTAGCGTAAGGATTAGAAACATTTAGAAACCCATTTTTATGAGCTCTTAAGCCAAATTCACCGTCTCCCATTCGCTGTTTTTCAAATTGTCTATCAAAAAGTCCTATGTCTTTAAAAACTTCCTTTTTTACGAGAACATTTCCCGTATCTAATTGATCTGACCGTCTAAAAAATGAATAGTTATCTGGGATTTTATCCCCAACCACGGACAACGAAACACCAGATGATATGTCTGCATTAAAAAAATCGATACATTTTAAATGGTTAGAAATCCAATTAGGTTCTACTCTGCTATCATCGTCAAACAATAAAATTAAATCACCCTTACTTAATTGAATTGCTCTATTTCGTGCTAACCAAAGTGCCTTTTCTTTTTGGTATTCTACAGTAATATCTAAATCATAAGTATTATCGTAAAAAGAGGCTTTAAATGCGTCTGATTGATCTATTACAATTACTTCAAAGTTAGAGTAAACCTGTTGTTCTAAATCCTTTAAAACATCTTGTAAGTACTTATATCTGTTGAGTGTTGGGATTATGACGCTAACCTTGGGGTTATTCTCAATTAAAGAAGATTCAAAAGTAACCCAATCATCATAAGAGATAGGTTTCTTAAGGTATTGAGTACGCTTAATGTTTTTACTTTTATAAAATCCTTTAAACTCCTTTATTGGATTTTTAAAACTCAATACTCTAATCATTAAAACATAAACACTCCAGAATGCACTAAAATACTTTCTTAAAAAATAATAATTATCATTTACAGAAATATTCTCAAAGCTACTGTAGGTTTCAGCTTTACCTATATAACCCAACTGTAGCGCTTGCCAAGATAAATCGTATAACTTTGCATTTTCTGAAGTATAGTTTTCATCAGATTGTAACTGATTTTTTACTTCAACAGGCAATTTTGTGTATTTAGGAAAAACATATACTGTTTTTGATGGCAATGCAAAGTAATGTGTAGGCTGTATGTACTTAAGAAACTCAAACATTTTCTAAAGGTTTTGCAGGTATGCCAACAAGTACAATTCTAGAATCGGTATAGGAATTTACAACACATGCATTTGCACCAACTCTAATTTCATCACCCAGTTTTAAAGGTCCTATTACAGTTGCATTGGCTCCAAGATTACAATTATCACCAATTATAAAATCTCCTTTGCTACAAGACTTATTTACACCTAGTACATTGCCACCTGTCATCGTTAAGTTAGCGCCTATGACACACACACCGTTAATTACAATACCTAAAGCAGGATGATGAATTAACAGACCACCTTTTATATCAGCTTTATAATGTATATCTACATTGGATATTATTTGAAATAAAAATGAAAAAGGAAGATAGACTATTCTGATAACAGGATATAAACGACCAAACAAACCATAGCAACTACGTTCTAAACGATAGTTAAAAAGTCCCCAAAATGATCTTGTAAAAAGAACAGTAAAAATCCGAAGTTTTTTTCTTCCGATTGCTCTTTTAATATCTGCTATGAAATATATTAACTGTTTCAATTTTCAGCTTACTTTGTTTTCAAAACTACAAACATTATAAATTTTGAAATAAATTTTGAAAGTAAGTCCTTAACTTTAATTTGTCTTCCCATAGTTTTCTATTAGCTTCAAATAAATCATTTAATTTTTCATTATCCAATTTACTATGAAATTCTACCACTTTTTCCGCTATCCGATATCGGTCTTTATACTCTACCCAGACTACATGATCTTTCCAATTTAAAAAATTATCAAGAGGAAGAATACAATCTGTGTTCACAAAAATAGGTATTCTACCCATAGCCAAAGTTTCATATAATCGCACTGAAAAATTGCCTACCCCTCTTACGCATAAGACGTAGTCTGAATTTTTTATGTTATCAAAAAATTCATATGTAGTTTTATGAATGTCTCTATTTTTTAAGGCCTCTACACCTGCTCTGTGTTGCTTACGTATTATAAAATTACTTTTTACCCCAGTGTTATTTTGTAATAATTCTAAAAGTTGTGATCTTAAATATTTAGTTGCTATTAGCTGATGTGGGTTTTGGTATCTTATACCAAAATTATAAAGGATATTTCTAGCAGCTATTTTAGCCAACTCTTTTAATGCTTCAATTTTACTACTGTCTGTTTGCCCACAAAAACCGACTGTCGGCTGAGTATGATATTGTCTATTGAATATGGTTGCTTGGTTATAATATTTCCTTAGAGGATCTTCGATAAATACTGGCACACAGTAATGATTAATATTTAACTTAGATTTATAACCTTGTTCTCTTATTACAATAACATTCAAATCTTTTGGGATGTCAATCCCAAAATCACTAGGTAAAGATACAATCACGCTCTTACCTAATTTATTAGCTTCTTGAATAAATGCTATGGCCTTTTGAATCTGGTTGGTTATTTTATAATACATCCAAGACATGGTTAAGATTACAAAATCAGCGTTTTCTATTTCACTTGTAAAATGAACATCTTCTTCTGAAATACCATAGCCTAAAATTCTGTCTTTATCAGTAAATCCTTCTTGTTTTATAAATGGTTTAAGTAAAGCGAATAAATGTCTTCTATAATTACTGTCGTAGTGTTTTTTAGGGAAAAACAATTTCATAAACAAATAGTAATGTGCTTTCGCGTAAAATTAATCATTAGTGAATGATTTCTAACTATTTAATTTTATTCTTTGCAATTGTAAAATTGAAGAAATTTAAAGTTTTGACAACTAAGCGTAAAGTTTTTTTGAACTCTACTAACTGCATTATTTGAAACAGCTATTTTTTTTGCCTCTGGAAGTTGTACGACTTCTATTATTTTTTCAGCAAATAAATCTGGTTGTTGAGACCTAACCAACCATCCTGTTTTTCCATCAATAATGTTTTCTTTAAGTCCTCCTACATCAGAGGCTAGACATAACCTTCCTAAAGCTTGAGCCTCTAAAACAGCATTGCAAAACCCTTCATTTAAACTAGTTTGTAGATAAATATCGGATTTACCAACAAGTTCTAAAGTATCGTTATGACTTAACTTTCTATGAAAAACAACATTATCTTCTAAACCAAGTTGGTTTACCAAAAACAGATAGCGCTCTCTTTCTTTAATATCGCCATCTCCTATAATGTGGTATTGTAAATTAGGATTGGCCTTTTTTAAAAGCTGTATTGTTTCCAGAGCTGTTGTTAAGTCCTTAATCCAGTTTAATCTTGCTACAGAGCATATTGTTAGTTGGTTTTGACCTACTGAGTTTTGTTGAGATGTAATGGTTTTAAAAATTTGGTCATCTACTGCTGGTGTAATAATAGAGACGGGTATTACTTTTTTTAATCCTAAACCGTAAGCTTGCTCTACCAGATACTGAGATATAGAATGTACCTTATCCACGTTTTTCCAGACATCGAGATAACAGTTTTCATATTTTAGCGGATAAACATTAATGTCAAACCCTCTAAAACTCACGGCCATTTTTGCGCCAATGGCTTTGGCAACATACTCGCTTCCTATGGCTTGGGTGGCAAACCCAAAATGCAACCAATCTACAGAATGACTTAATATATGACTGTTTAGGTACATCCTTTTGAAGATTGTTGTTAATGCAAACCCAGACGACTTTAAGAGTTTATAATATTTTATAACATTGTTTATATGAAACAACAATTTAAAACCGACTTTAATCATATTTAACGCAACCAAAAATCTGCTGCCACTCACTCTTGGACTTTTTACTGTTTTGCATAGATTAAAATCTGAAGCAATCGTTTGGGTAAAAATGATAACCTCAAATCCATTCTCTAGAAGGCCTTTAATCTTACTATTAAAAAAGGTTTCGGAATACTTTGGAGTAGTTGGTATTACAAGGCCTATACGCATAAACACTTATTTTAGATAATTATATTCGGCTACCTCAAACCTGTTAAGAATATTTTGAATTTGCTCTAAGGCTTGATTATCTTCATTGGTTTTGACTTGTTTACCATTTTTTATAGGGCTTTTAGGATGTGTTTTAGAAGATGGTCTACGATATACGTCTTCTATATTAGAAAGTGGCTTTAAATTATAGGTTCTACAGATGTCATAAAACAAGTTAATATCTGCTATTAAGGTTTCGTACTTTACAATTTTAATTTTTGATGTATTTAGAGGGTTTAAATCAAAAACGACTTTGTTTTCTATACACCACCTTAACGTTAACTTTTCTATGGCTGTGTAATTATTAGCTTCTTCCCAATTAAAATTATAGTTAGTTTCTAAAACTTTGGTAATAGGTTTTTGATGCTTAAAATGATTAAGGTTATACAACCAACTAAATTGCACCCTATTTTGAGACAGCACAACATCATAAGGATTTCTCATTATAAACAATACTGGTATTTTAAAATAGGTATTAATAAAATGAACACTTAAGTTACAACGTACAAATTTTATGACATACTTTTTAGGAATAATCGGCCATAAATGTATCTTCAATTTTCTGTTACTTATCTGTGCAATCCAATCATTATCTACTTTGTTACTAAATACTCTTCTAAAATATTCCTCCTGATCTTTTTGTAAAATATCTTGGGAAATAAACTTATCGCAAATCAAATAACCTTCTTGGGTCTGAAACTCGTGCTCTGGTTCAAACAAAAGTCTATAGCGGTGCTGCAAGCCAATAATTTCGGCAAGCCAACTTGTGCCACTTCTTGCTGATCCTGCAACTATAATATGTTTGTTAAACGTTTTCAATATTCTATCTTGAAAGAAGTTTTAAATATAAATTTTTGTAAGCATTAATCTCTTTTGTTAAGGAGAAACGTAATTTTACATTTTCTACCCCTTGCTGTCTTAATTGTTGGTAAAGCATCTTGTCATTAATTAATAATTTAATCTTCTCTACTAAATCTTTTGTAGAATTAAATATGAAACCATCTCGTCCTTCATTTAGAATATATGCTGCGCCACCACCAGAATTAGAACTTAGCACTGGTACGCCACATGCCAAAGCTTCAAGAATACTTACTGGCAAACCCTCTTGTTTTGATGCTAAAACAAAAAGATGTTGTTGAGAGAGTACTTTTGGAATATCGTCATTCTCTACAAAGCCATTGAATGACACTCGGTTTTGAAGGTGATTTTTCTCAATAAATTGTATGAGATTGGTTTTATAAACTCCATCTTCTTTTCCGTATAGATTTAAATGAACAAAATCGGGCAACTCAATTAAGGCTTCTATGACTTGTGCTTGATTTTTGTTTTCTACTATATTACCTATACAACAAAGGTTAAAAGTTTTTTTAGGCTTGTTTTCTTCACAGCTAAACTTAACCAAGTTAACTCCGTGAGGGATAAAACTAATTTTAGTTTTTAGATAAGATGAACTAAAAAATCGAGATTTCATCTCTGGATTATCATAAGCAATGTGACTGGCCAATATACTTTTTAAAAACCATCGCTTAGACCAGGCATTATTCTTTTTTGTATATAAATATTTAACTCCTCTTAATCGACATGCTATCACCTCAACAAAATTGGATTTATAATCCCAAGAATGACACACATCTATTTGATACGTTTTTAATAGTCTTGAAAACTGTTTAACATCATTTAAAAGCTTACCAATGTATTGAATATGTATTTGGTTAGAAACCGAAATATCATTTGGGATAAGTTCCGGAAATTTTTCTACAGCTATAAAGACCTCAAATTTTTCCGAATCTAAACCTCTTACTATAGAAAGTAAAACATTTTGACTTCCTGCTGTTTTAAAATTTGGAATGGTATATAGTATTTTAATTCGCTTCAAACTCAACTATTATTCTTTTGCCATAAAGACAAGGTTAATAACATACTTAAAGGATGTGAAAATTGTACACTATCCTCTTCTTTAAAACTTTGATAAATACCATCAACTATTTGTTTCTCCACTAATGCATAAAAGCTATCATTATAAATATGAGTTTTTAAATTATCATCATTGGCATTACCTAAAAATTGCAATTCCCAATTACGCTGAACATAAGGTTTGCCCATAATATTATTAAGTATTCTATATAACTTATTACTAATTCTATATGGTAAATTATAAGGCGACTTATTGAGGTTAAAATTATTTAGGTTAAAAGGTTTTTGTTCTTGCCAAACAATTTCTGAAAGTTTTTTATTTCTCTTTTGTATGTAGGCTATCTGAAGTCGTCTATCGGCTAAATACTCTTCGGGAAGTGAACATATAAATTCACACATTTTATTATCATAATATGGCAATGAGATAGGATGTACACTTTCAAAAACAGATAAATTAGCGGTTGTCCACCTTGGTGCCCAATACATAGATTTGAACGCTCTGATCTTTGCGCTTGAATTCTTAATATGTATTTGGGATAACAAACTCTTAACCCTATCTCTCAAATACGATTCAAAATTACCGTCTAAATCCCAAGATTTCCAAAGTGCATTTGCTAATTGTAACCCACCTGGCTTCACTATTTTTTTAATGATTAAATTAACTTCTTCTTCTATTGAAAGTTGCTGCTTTGTTGTGGCATCAAAAAGTACGTCTCCCCAATGACCGAGTGAAAACATATCGCCTTTCGGCTTTAACGTATCCACTACTGCCATTTGCCTAGCATGTGTAAACTCTGCGTAACATTGATTTATTTTAGATAATTCTTCAATGCGATTCCAAAGATATCCTCTTGGAATTTTAAAAGATTCATATGGAAAATTACAAGCATCAGCAATTTGCTTTGATATTCTGGCCTCATTATATCCATTTTCAAATGAATAACTGTAAGATTCAACATCCTTGTTGAGATAGTTTAAAGCTGCTGCTTGTGTTCTAGAGTCTAAACCACCAGATAAGGGCAAAATCACTTTTTTGTCCTCCACTTGCTGATCTATAATTGATTCAAAAAGCACAGTAAACTCAGTGAGAGCATCATTAAAGCTTATATCTCTAGGAGAATAATGCCACTGAAACCAAGGTTCACTTTTTATTAAATAACCAGATGCATCAATGGTATTAATTGTACTCGGCTTTAGACAAACTTCATCTTTATAATATGTATCTTGATCTAGAAAAAAACCAATTGCTGTAAAGACACAGATGGCTTCGTAGTTTAAGACATGATCGCCTTTAACTTTTGCGAAGGACTGTCGCGCTGGAATTATATTTGTTTTGATAATTTTCATTAAAAAAATCTAACTAATTATTTTGCAGACATTTATAATATAGATCTTCAAAATCAGTTGTCATTTTTTCTATATTGTGATTTTTCTCAACTTTTTCTCTAGCACTAACTCTAAGCGCATTAATTTTATCTAAAGGTAATGTATGAAAATCTTGAATCTTTTTGCTTAAAGAATTTGCGTCTCTTATAGGAACTAAAAGTCCTGTTTCGTTATCTGTAACTAATTCTATAACACCTCCACAACGCGTACTTAAAACAGGTAGCCCTATTGCCATTGCTTCAATTACTACATTTGCTATTCCTTCTGCCAAACTTGGTAACACAAGAAGACTTGAATTAATCATTAATTGATAAACTTCTTTTTGCGGCAGTGAATCTGTAATTGTAATATAGTCCTGAAGATTTAAATCATTAATCATGTATATCAACTCCTCATTACCCCTAGCACCTACAATGGTATAGTGGAAATCAATTTGATTCTTTTTTAAATCCTCACAAGCTTTTATCATGTAGTCGTAGCCTTTAATCCAATGTGGTCTCCCTACAGATAGTAGTTGTAGTGTTTCTTGTTTTTCGTAAAAACAAACACTTGGAAAACGACTAAAATTAAAACCTGAATAAATAACCTTATCTATTTTTGAAGGTGATGTATATATAAGGTTACTTTTTTCTTTTATGGCATGGCTAACTGAATGAAAACCTCTGATTTTTGGATATTGGCGCTTTAGGTAGATTTCATTTTCTGCATCTACAAATGGCCTTACATTTAATTGGTATCCAAGCTGACTTAGAACTACATTATAACTCTTACTATTTAGAATAGTTTCACAATATGGCAATAAAGATAGCCATTGAACATGCACTATATCTGGTTTAATTTGTGCTAAAGCCTTATTAAAATTGAAGTGTTTTAAACCTGAAGAATCAAAACGTAGCATTAATTTTATAAAGGTTTGAAAATCTTTGATTCCATTTTTTTTAAATAGATTTTTAAAAACAAAAACTAGGCTTCTCTTCAATAAATTCAATTTATTACTTTGAGTACCTAAATCTACATAGGTAACTCCTTCTATTTTATTAATTACGCTGTTATCAAAACCTAAAACATATAGCTTATGCTTTTTACCCAAACTTTTTATCACAGTATTAATAAAAGGTCTGGTTTTAAAGCTACCATCAAATATTACTATTTTAAGCTTTGTTTTCAATTTCTATTTAGCTATTAATTTTAGAAAATACTTTAATTACACTGGTAATTTTTATTATTGCTTTCTCTTTTCGTTTAAGAAAAAATCTATTTTTGTTAGCTAGCATCTTTTTGACTTCACCTTTGGAAAACATAATATTAGATTTGTAATATGCTATTAACGTTTCCTCTGTAAAATCTTCTGAATTTACTATATCTCTGCATAATAGCTTTAAAGAGTCAACTTTATTTCCTGAGAGGAAGTAATTTGGTCTATCCTTAAAGTTTTTAAACTTTTTAATAAAATCTTTAGCATCGAACATATGGTAATGTAACATACCTTTATTTGAAACTGAATTTATTCGATTACCATCAATATAGGTATAGCGATGTACATTTTTTGGTATTATTTCTTGTTTAGAATTCACTTTTAAGGCTGCTTTCCCTAGATGTTGTCCGTACCAAAAAGAAAATTTTATATAGCGCTTATCAAATGGGTTGTAAAAGGATTTATAAATTTGATCTATTCTTCTGCTAAATTTATGAGTAGTCTTAAAATATAAAGCCTCGGCAAATACATTATTGTAGCTATGTCTATTTTGTAAGATTTCATAAGGCTCAAAATTCACCAAATCTACCGAATCGTCTAACTCACCAAAAAAACGTTTTAAATCTGAAACTTCAATTTTATCTGTAATTACAAGCTCATCTGCATCTAATGATATAAGCCAATCTATACCCAATGTTTTACTTTTTTGAAGGGCATCATAGGTATTAAGGCATTGCCTGGCGGTATGATGATTCTTAGCCTTTTGATTAAACGTTTCCAAGGCTTTTATATTACGGTATTTATCTACAACAGAATGAGATATTTCTACAATATCTACATCTGAAATACTTGACTTACCATTATCGGTTGTATTATCGAAATATACAAAGGCTTTGCAAACACCAATTGCTTTATGGTACAATATGTTACTTCGTAAAATACGAGCTTCATTTTTGGCGGTAATTACAATAGCAATCTTCATTATCTTCTGACTTAACAATTTATAAAACCAACGCCTCTATTGCTTTTGTGCCAAAATACAATGATGGAGACCATAGCCTAAACTAGATAAAACAGACTCTCTAAATTTAGCCAATCCTATTTTTTTGAATAATGCAACAACATATTTGTTATTAATTAACTTGTAGTATCCTTTATTGCCAAAATTCATTATAATGCTTTCGTATTTCAAAACTTTAAAATTTTGGTGTTTTAGAAGCCTTATTAATTCTCCCTTACTTATTGGTAGTTCTATGGGTTGATCTGACCATGTTTTGCCATCAGTCATATGGTCTAACACATTTTTATTAGGTGTGGTGAGAATTAAATAGCCACTTGGTTTTAATACTTTATGGCAAACACTAACGTATTTATCCTTATCCTCAATGTGTTCTAATACTTCTTGAGAAACAATAACATCATACGTTTTATCTTTAAAATTAAAAGCTAAAGCATCGCCTTGCTGAAAATTAACATGAGGATATAACTCATTAGCCTTATCAACAGCCTGTTGAGAGAGTTCAACAGCATCTGTCATACCAAACTGACCAAGAAATGCAGTTAATCGTCCATCGCCAGAACCTAAATCTAAAATTAATGGCTTTCGTATTTTTCTTTTTACAATCGTAAAATATTCTAAGATTTTCACACATCGCCTAAGTTGCAAACTGTTTATAAACTTATTTGTACTCCAATACTTATCGTAAAATGATTTTTGTTCTTCTATATTCATTTTAGCCAGTTCTTTTGTTGGTTTTTATTCATAAAGCGCTACAACACTTTTGGTTAATTCTCTCAAAGAAAAATTATTGTGCACAAACTTTTGTGCATTAATACTCATCTTAGAATAAAGCTTGTCATCGTTGTATAATTTTGTAATTGCATCACAAAAATCTCGAATGGATTTTTCTTGAACTAAAAAACCTGTACTTGATGTAAGCGTACTTTTAACACCACCAGAATTAAAGGCTATTACAGGCAAACCCATAGCCTGTGCTTCTAATGTTACCAGGCCTTGTGCTTCTGCACGGTTTTGGTTGTCTGTAATCGATGTCATTAAAAAGATATGATGCTTATCGTACTGCTCTTTCAACTCTTGCTGGTTTTTTAAACCTAAAAATGTAACATAAGACTCTAAACTTAGATCTTTTACCAACTGTTTTAAATTTTTTTCTTCTTTACCAACACCAATAATAGTGTAATGAACCAACAACCCATTATCTACAAGGTATTTTACAGATTTAATACCATATTTATGGCCTTTTAACTCTATTAGCCTACCCACTGAGAGAAGTTTTACAGGTTTATCGATAATCGACTTTTTATTAGTACTCGTAAAAAAATCCGTATCTACTCCCATAGGTATGATACGCAGCTTTACTTCATCGCATTGTAAATTTATTATTTTATTGAGTAGATATTGCGAGTTAACTGTGATATACTTTACCTGTTGAAACAAATTTTGATAGGTCGTAACTAACCTTTCCTTTTCTAATTCGTTTTTGTAATGTACCGAGAATCCATGAAGCGTTAGTATAAGCTCTGCTTTAACTACACCTAACTTCTTCATAGCAGCAATATCTAAACCTGCATTTGCAAAATGTATATGAAATATATCTACATCTGAATACTTTATAAAAAAATTGACCAAATAGGGCTGAAAAAACCAATGCTCTTTTTTGGAAGCATATGCAGATAATCGGTTATATTTAAAATATTTAAAATAGAGAATAAGCCCTTTTATATAACGAAAAAATCTATTCTTAGGTATTTTGTAATCTATAATCTCGGTGACATCTTTTATGCCGTTGTTAGACAGATTTGATGGTTGTGAAGATTTGTCAAAGTTTTTTAACTTATAAGTTAATACACCTACATCATAACCTTTGTTTATAGTACTGACTATTTGATTTACAACAAAAGTCTGAGAGTGTACCGGAAAACTTCTCGTTATGTAGGTTACTTTTCTCATCAATTTACAATTAGGCTTTATATATTTTTAGCATTAACTGTTTATCTGATAATTCATCACCACTTATATGACCAAGTTCTCTCAACTCACCAAGTACATCAAATTTTAAGCCGAGCTTATCGCATGTGGATTTATAAAAATCTAGTGTTTTAAACATTACAGGAAACTCTAACCAGCTTCCTTGGTCATTATCACCTATATTTACATTTGCATATAAAACACCTCCATCGGTCAAATTATTCTTTACAAACTTCAAACATTCATAAAGAATATCATCACTTAAATGAATTAATACAGAAAAGGCTAACATCTTATTAAATCGTGTATTAATTTGTAAGTTTTCAAATTTATCAAACAGAATAAGATCACCAATCTTTTGTGTTAGCTTTTCTTCTCTTAGTTCATTCTTTGCCTCTTCAATAGCATTTTCCCTTATATCAACGCCATAATAATTACCAGCATTTAAAAATTTCATTATTGGTATACCTCCCCTTAATGTACCGCAACCAATATCCAGAAAGACATCGTCCTCTTTAAGACCTTGATCTTTTAAAAATTTTATTTGAAAATCCTGTTTTATTTTCCATCTTTTAGAAGAACCAACCAATGCGTGTCTTTTTTCTTTTCGTTTAGGGTCTTTAATTAATCGAAGTTTTACCAGAAGCTTGATTATTTTATTCTTCATAATTTTAAATATTAAACCGTAATGTTTTCAATACCTTCATAAGCTCTTGAGTTTTGATCATTTATATGTTTAGTCCATTCATTCTTTACTCCCTTATTTGGTAATAATCCTAATGGTTTTTTTATAACATCTATCTGATTGGTTTTAAGGATAAGCTGTTCAATAAAAAACTTATTATGAATTTTCTGGTAAATACTGTAGGGATCGTCAACTAAATCCTCGTATCTAATCATTAATAAATTTTCATCACTTTTAGCTAGTTTTTTCCAACTACTTACATGTTTTGCCCAATGTTGAAAAATGGTACACTCTGGCTCAGCTTTTCTAGCTGGTGTACCGCTCCAATCTATTTTTTTATTTAAAAAATCGTTGAATGTTATTCCAGCCTCTTCTTTAGAAATAAAGTTTGGTGTTTTCCAAATAGAATATGCTACAGCTCTACCATCTCTGTAAATATATATTTTTGGTGTACTATTTTGATTTTCGAACCCAAAATAATGGTTACCAAATAGCTTTCCGTATGGGTTACCATCTGCTTTAATTCTTCTATCAGACCAATGTCCCCAAGTCACCTTATCAATGGATAAATCTTTAGTTTTATAAAAATTCTTAGCTAAAAACGCCTCTAAAAAATGTGTGCCTGACCTTGGGTGAGAATAGACTTTTACTAACGGTTTTTCTTTATAGAAAAGGCGCTTTACTTTTTTAGATATAGAACTCATAATCGTATTAGTATCCCATTAGTTTAATTTCGCGTGCCCAAATAGTAGCTATTAAATCTTTTTCTTCTTGTGAAAGAACCTCATCATAAGGTCGTTTATCTTTTCTAAATTGCGATTTAAGTTTTGTTTTTGGTAATTCTATTTTTTGTTGAAGATTTATTTTTTTTGCTATGGCATCTAATGCTGTCGGAATGTTTTCATATTTAAAAACGTCATCAACAGCTACAACATTGTTTACCGTATATTGGTCATAACCCTTTATGACCTTTAATCCTCCTTGTTCAATAAAATTTTTAAGCGATGTCCATTTTTCATATCCACCTTCGTGAAAAAATAAGGATAACGCTTTTTCATAAGGATTTCTTTCAAAACAAAATTTATAATAATCCTTAAAAACTTTATCTCCTATTACAGGCATAAGTTCTTCACATGATATATGATTATAAAGCTCCCTTCGTTTACCTTTAAAAATAAAATCTATAACATCTTCCTTAGAATATTTTTTTAAAGGCACTTTATAATTTCTCGGTCCTAAATATCCTAAAGCTTGTCTTACCTTTTCATCGTTTTTTGATATTGGAGTAATGATATCTTCCTCAGTACATAAAGATGAAAGTGCAATTTCTATTGAAGTGCTTGCAGTCTTTTGTGTCTTAAAAAAAATAAATTTGTATTTATGGCAAACTAACATTAAATATTTATTTAAGGACTTTAAATTTATGTTCTACAAGTACACCTTCTTTAGAAAACTGTTCTCTACCAGAATTAAAAAAATCGCCACCAATTAAGTTAAAATCTAATGTATTCTCAAGATCGTCTTCTAATCCATTTTCTGAAAAACATGTAAGTTGTATGGTATAATTTCCATTTGGTAGCGGTAGTTTTTCTATCGTATATTCAACAATACCTTTATCTGTTGTTGCTAAATTTAAAGTAACTGTATCAATAAAATAATTATTCAGCAAAAAACGAATTTGTCCTTTACTATCTATAAACCGTACCCTTATTTTAGCGTCAATAATAGTTTTTTTAGTGGAATATTCAATTCTAAAACGATACAACTCTCCAGAAAGTAAATTAAGGTGTTTTTCATTTGCTTCATTAAGTATAGATATCCCTTTAAATAGAAAATCACCTATACCCTTTCTGTCTTTTCGCTCTAAAAGATTATCTATGATTTCTCTGTTGCCATCAGATAAATAAAAACTTACAGCATCTTGAGTACTACCATTGTATGCTACTTTTCCGTGCTCTAGCACAATAGCTCTTGTACACAAACTTTTAACTGCTGCCATATTATGACTCACAAAAAGAACTGTTCGACCATCACCTCTAGATATATCTTGCATTTTACCGACGGCTTTTTTTTGAAACTCTGCATCACCAACAGCTAAAACCTCATCTACTACCAAAATATCAGGTTCTAAAAACGCTGCTACTGCAAATGCCAAACGTACACGCATACCAGAACTGTATCTTTTCACTGGTGTATCTATGTAACGTTGGCATCCAGAAAATTCTACAATCTCCTGTTCTTTAGCTTTTATTTCGGTTTTGGTCATTCCCAAAATAGCACCATTGAGATAAATATTCTCTTTTCCTGTAAGCTCTGGATGGAAGCCTGTACCTACTTCTAACAAAGAAGCAATACGCCCTTTGGTTTTTATCTGACCAGTCGTTGGACTAGTAACTCTAGAGAGTATTTTGAGTAATGTAGATTTACCTGCTCCGTTTTTTCCAATGATACCAAGAACCTCTCCTCGCTTAACTTCAAAATTAATATCTTTAATTGCCCAAACATAATCACTCTCAGCGGTTTTACTCCTATCATTAGTATCCCCAACTTTTAAATAAGGGTCATCTTTTCCTCTTATCTTATATAACCATCGCTTTAGATCATGGCTTAGTGTACCAGTACCTACGAGACCTAGTCGGTATTGTTTACTTATATGCTCTACTTTAAGAATTACATCAGACATCTTCTACACAGTATCTATAAAGGTTTTTTCGGTACGATTAAAAATAACCAATCCTAATAAAAATATAAACAAGCTTATACAAAATGTGTATAAAAACCTGGCAAGATTAAATTCGCCAATATCAAGCAGCATATATCTAAATCCTTCCATAATTTGAGTTAAAGGATTATACTCTACGATTCTAGCTACCAACGGTGGAAATTTAGCTTTTGCCTCGGACATAGGATATGGCACTGCAGATACATACATAAGCAATTGTACTGCAAAAGTCAGTAACACCGTTAAGTCTCGATATTTTGTAGTGAGCGACGAAAAAATCATACCCAAACCTAGCCCTAGCATTGCCATAATGACAATATAAATAGGAAACAAAATTATATTAGAATTAATGTCTAACTCAAAACCTATTACTGAGTAATACATAAAAAAACCAATAAAAATTAGAAACTGAATACCAAATTTTAAAAGGTTAGAAATAGTAATAGACATTGGTAATATTACTCTTGGAAAATAAACCTTACCAAATATATTCTGGTTTTTTGTAAAAGTACTCGACGTGTTATTAAGACAATCTCTAAAATAGTTCCATGCTGTAATTCCTGCTAGATTGAATAAAAACGGTGGCACACTTCCTGTTTGTATTTGACCTAAATCGTTAAATATTAAAGTGAAAATTATGGAAGTAAATAAAGGCTGGATAAGGTACCAAAGAGGCCCTAAAATGGTTTGCTTGTAAAGCGTGACAATATCACGTTTTACAAACAAAAACAGTAAGTCTCTATAACGCCAAATTTCTTTAAAATTAAAGTCGATGAGTTTTCTCTTTGCAGAGATGGTATATAGCCATTCATCTTCCTTATTGCTCAACAATTTAGCGTGTTTTAATTAGTCTTACTAATATACTATTTATTCAGAATTTCTATAATAAAGATAGAAGTATTTCCCATGCTAATTAAAGTAATCCCAAGTAATTTTTAAGCCTTCTCTAACCGTATATTGAGGCTTGTAGCCCAACAGTTTTTCTGCCTTAGAAATATCTGCCAAAGAATCTCTTACATCTCCTTGTCTAGGTGGTCCATAGACTGCTTCTAAGTCAGAACCTGCTGCAACTTTTAGTGAATCCCAAAGGTAATTTACTGTAATACGCTCGCCACAAGCAACATTAAAAACTTCGTTTGCTGCTTCTTTAGGAGCAAAGAATCCTTTGATATTGGCTTGAACAGCGTTATCTACAAATGTAAAATCTCTAGTTTGCTCTCCATCACCATTAATTTTAGATGGCTTATTATCCTTAAGTGCTTGCATAAATAATGGGATAACTGCGGCATAGGCTCCATTTGGGCTTTGTTTAGGACCAAAAACATTAAAATATCTTAAACCAATAACGTCAGTACCATATGTTTTTCCAAAAACGTCAGCATAAAGCTCATTAACATATTTTGTTACTGCATAAGGAGATAAAGGTTTTCCTATAGTATCTTCAACTTTTGGTAAGGCTTTACTATCACCGTAGGTAGAACTTGATGCAGCATACATCATTCGCTTTACGGTCTTACTTTCTTTTAAAGCTATGAGCATATTTAAAAATCCTGAAATATTTACCTCATTTGAGGTTGCAGGATCATTAATAGAACGTGGTACAGATCCTAAGGCTGCCTGATGCGTAACATAATCAATACCTTCCATGGCTTTCTTACAAGTATCCAAATCTCTGATATCCCCTTCTAGTAATTCAAAAGAAGGGTTATCCATAAATTCGGTTAAGTTTTCGCGATAACCGTTAGAAAAGTTATCCAGTACTCGAACTTTTTTTGCACCATATTTTAATAAATATTGTACAATATTAGAGCCTATAAAGCCAGCACCACCTGTAACTAAAAAACTTAATGATGATAAATCTTGATTGTGATATTGATTTGAGTACATGATAAGATTAGTATTTAATATTACAGACGAGCATCTACTGTATCGACTGGCAATAGAGACTTGACATCAAACACAACACATTTATCTGACTTAAGATTATCAATAGACAATTCTAAAAATTCATTGTGAGATACTGCCAAAATAATAGCATCGTAATTAGATTGTAAATTGTCGATAGAGGATTTCAAGTCTAGATCGTATTCATGCTTTACTTCTTCTGCTGAAGCCCAAGGATCATAAACGTCTACATTAACATGATAGGATTGTAATTCTTCAATAATATCAATAACCCTAGAGTTTCTAATATCTGGACAGTTTTCTTTAAAGGTTATACCCAAAACTAATGCATTAGAGCCCTTTATAGTTGCGCCTTTATTAATCATCATCTTAACAGTTTCTGTAGCCACATAGCTCCCCATACTATCGTTCATTTTACGACCTGCTAAAATAATTTCTGGATTATAACCAGATTCTATTGCTTTTTGAGCTAAATAATAAGGATCTACTCCAATACAGTGCCCTCCTACTAAACCTGGGGAGAACTTTAAGAAATTCCACTTAGTACCTGCTGCTTCTAAAACAGCTTTAGTATCAATACCTAATAACCTAAAGATTTTAGATAGCTCGTTTACAAAAGCAATATTAATATCGCGTTGGGAATTCTCAATCACTTTTGCTGCTTCTGCTACTTTTATTGAAGGAGCTAAATGTGTGCCTGCTGTAATCACCTTCTTGTAAAGTTGATCTATTTTTTCTGCAATTTCTGGTGTTGAGCCAGACGTAACTTTTAAAATCTTAGTAACTGTATGCTTTTTATCTCCTGGGTTGATACGCTCAGGCGAATAACCAGCATAAAAATCTTTATTGAATATAAGACCTGACATTTTTTCTAGAACCGGAATACAGATATCTTCTGTAGCACCAGGGTAAACGGTGGATTCATAAATTACAATATCTTCCTTTTTAAGAACCTTGCCCACGGTCTCACTAGCCTTAATAAGCGGTGTGAAAACCGGTCTTTTAAGTTCGTCTGTAGGTGTAGGTACAGTTACTATATATATATTTGCTACTGAAAGTGCTTCAATATTATCAGTTATATATAATCCATTATTGGCATTTAAATCGGTTGTTAAAACCGATTTAAGGTTATCGTTGTCAACTTCTAGTGTTTTGTCTACACCAGAATTTAACTCATTGATTCGCTGATTATTAATATCAAAACCAATAACAAAAAATTGCTTTGCAAACTCTACAGCAAGTGGTAAACCAACATAACCTAATCCAATAATTGCAATTTTATCTTCAGAATGTATCATCTGTTAAAAATGGATTTTAAAATGAGTTTCAAATCTAAATAAAAACTGTAATTTTTAACGTAGTTTTTATTGATTTTCACTTTATCTACCCAAATAATCGTTCTATTGTAGTGTTCGGGATCTTTTTGACGTTCTAATACCTTTTCTTCATCTTTATATTTTAGAGTTGCCTCACCGGTTACGCCTGGTTTAACTAGCAAAATAATTCGGTCATCGCCTGCTAATTCATCAGCAAAACCCTGAATATCAGGACGAGGACCAACAAAACTCATATCTCCCATTAGCACATTAAATAATTGAGGAAGTTCGTCTAATTTGGTTTTTCTTAGGAATTTACCAAATGATGTTGCGCTTTTGTCTAAATGACCCAGTCGATGTGTACCTTCTTTAAGGGTTCTTATCTTATAGATTTTAAAAGGTTTACCATGCTGCCCTACTCGTTTCTGAACAAAAACACCGTATTTTTTTGTATCTATTGTGGCAATAACTATTAAAACAATAATTGGAACCATTAAAAATGGCAACAAAAACAAAACTAAGAGAACGTCAAATAATCGTTTTGTTCTAAGTTGTTTTTTAGTAATCAAAATCTAAATCCTAAAAAATTTATAATCGTCTGAAGAAATTTTTAGCCTTCTTTAAAAAAGATTGATTATCACTTTCATGATATGCATTGCCATAAACCCCATAACCATAGCCGTAACCATAGCCGTAACCATAACCATAATTATGGTTACTCTTGTGCTTATAGAAATTTAGAACAAAACTTATATTTTTCAACTCTCCCGTTCTGTATTTTGCATTTACCAACTGTAACATGCCTTTTTTGGTATAATCTAACCTAACCATAAATATTGTGGCATCGGCATATTGGGTTAACTCCAAAGCATCTGTTACTAAACCCAATGGTGGTGTGTCTAAAACAATAATATCATATTGATCCTTTAAAGATGAAATCAACTGCTTTAGTCTATCACTCATTAATAGTTCTGAAGGGTTAGGAGGAATTGGCCCAGAAGTAATAAGATCTAAATTATCAATATGAGTATTTGTTATAATTTCAACTAAATCACTATCGTCAATTAAATAATTTACTATTCCTTTTTCATTTGTAATATTAAAATCATCGAAGATTTTAGGTTTACGCAAGTCTAAACCTAGTAGGATTGTTTTTTTCCCTGAAAGTGCATAAACAGTTGCTATATTTATAGAAGTGAATGTTTTTCCTTCTCCACTTACAGAAGAAGTAACCATTAAAGTGCTAGCTTTTGTTTTTGAAGGGTTGTTTTTAAAAATAAATTGCAAACTAGACCTAATAGCTCTAAAAGACTCTGCTACAGCGGATTTTGGTTTTTCAAAAGCAACAAGGTTGTTTTTGTAGCGATATTTACCCACAACACCTAAGATTGGTATTTTGGACATCTTTTCAATTTCATCAGAACCATGTATAGTACTATCCAAAAGATAAATTATGAATATTAAAAACATAGGTGTAAAGAAACCTATCATTAATGCAAGCATATAATTCAGGGATTTCTTAGGACCAATTGGCGGATTACCAATGTCTTTTGCCTCGTCAATAACTGTTATATCAGAAACATTTGCTGCCTTAACAATTGCTGCTTCACTTCTTTTTGCCTGATAGATATCATATGCTTCTCTACTCAAATCCAGCTTTCGCTGAATCTTTAAGTACTCCTGTTGATCTTCTGGTAAATCAATAAGTTTTCCCTCTAACCCTGCAATTTTTCTTGCCAATGTATTAAGTTGTACGCTAATGGTATTTCTTGTAGAATTAATGGCTTCAAGTAGAACATTTTTCTCTGTATCTATTTTCCGGTCCAAATCGTCAAATAAAATCGATCCTTCTTTGGTACTATATTCTAGGTTCTTTCTTTCTACCGATAAGCCAATTATACGACTAACACTAGATAGAATATTAGATTCTGTTATACCTGCAGATGATGGAGCAGCTATCTGTGTATAATCCTTTTTATTTCTCAAATAGTTTTCTAATGAATTTAAATAATTGAGTTTTGATTCTTCTTGAAGTTCTTGCTGTTCATATGTCCTCAATTGATCAGATGTTTGAAGAATATCCCCTTCAACATTAAAGACCTTGTTTTTCTTTCTGAAATCATTCATTTCGTCAGTAACAAGCTTTAAATCTGCATTAACATCGCCTAAACTACTATCAATAAATTTTATGGTATTAGTGGCATAAAGGTTCTTTCGAGCTAGCTCTGTCTTACTAAGTATAGCAGATGTTGCGTTTAAAAAATCAACAATTTTAGATTTGTTTTTTCCTTTAAGAGAAAGTCTCAAAACTGAAGATGCATCGCCCGATGCAGCAGCTATGTTAATAGTGTTTTTATAGCTATCAACTACCGAGTCAAAATTTAAATATCTTACGAAATAGTCTATCTCTCCATTTAGTTTTTTATCTGATTTTAACTTCACAATACCATTAAAAAACGGAAGTGAAATTGTATCATTATACTTAAATGTATTTTTAAACAAACTAGATTTTAAACGTATTGACTCTTTTTCCTTTGAATCAAAATTCTGGGTTATCCCTTTTCCATTTTCAACCTCACATGATAATTCAAAAGACCTGCCATCAATATTTTTTATTTTAATAGGAACATTAATAATCTGTGGTTGAGATTTATTAGTAATAACCTCAAAAGGAGATTCTTTATAAATATCTATCAAATGATACTTGCCCTGCTTCAAATATTCCTTGTAGTACTCTAAAGAATCTACCACAAGTTCGTTATGAGTTCTCGTTTTTACTTCTGTAATTACACTACTTACTTTACCAGAAACCCCTCCCCAATTAAATGATATACTAGTATTTGCTGTGAAAAAAGGATTTTGGTCATTCTCAACTGTTATTAAGGAATCTAGCCTATAAATGTTCTGTTTTCTAACATTAATAAAGTAAGCAACTATCAATGCTATGCCTATACAAAACAAAACTAACTTCCATAAATTGAGAGCCTTAAACAAAAACCCTTTAAAATCAAAGCCTACACGTTGAGATTCCAACGATTCAATATCTTCAAAATCTTTGTAGTCCATCTATTAAAGTCTTGTAAAAATTAACACACCAGAAGTAATCAATGATACTACGGTGGCTATTGTGGCTAAACTTGATACAGCTGTTTCTCCAGTACCAGTCGATTTTTGTTTCAATGGTTTTACGTAAATCATATCATTGGGCTGTATATAATAATATGGTGATTTCATAACATTGATATCTGTTAAATCTAAATGATGTATTTTTTGCCCTTGCGGATATTGCCTAATAATCATCACTTCTTTCCTATTACCAGTTATAGGAATTTCACCAGCATTAGCAATAGCTTCAAAAATATTAACACGCTCTTTAAAAAGAGTAACTGTCCCTGGGCTATTTATTTCACCTGTTGCAGTATATCGCAACCCAGCCAATTTAACCGTAACAAAAATATTAGCAGTTTCTTTAAATTGTTCATCTAGTAACTTTTGCTCAATCATTTTTTCAATTTCATCTGCAGTATAACCAAGTACATTTAAAGTACCTAGATTAGGAATTCTAATATTACCATGTATATCTACAGTAAAACCATCAAAATAGGCGCGCTCAGCACTATCTGCATTTAAATTAGCCTCACCAATAGGGTTAAAAATCTGAGTATTGTTTTGGTCTAAAACTTTAATCCTAATATTTAAAATATCATCAATCTGAATTCGATAAGGCTTTTGTACTTCGGATAAATCATAAGGTATTGTATCATTAATATCTCCCTCTTTATTTTGTAAATAAACGATGTCTTTATGTGGAATACATGACGAGATAAAAATGCTGCTAAGAACAATAATCAAGAGCTTGATGCTTCTCATAAGTATTATAGATGTTTACTGACAAATATAATGTATCACCACCAATAACAAAACTATTAGGTTTCTTTTTGGTTTATTTCCGTTCTTTGCATAAAATATAACAAAGTTTGAATTACCTCAACGTAGAAAATATATCAAAATCTTACGGAGAATTAGTCCTCTTTCAAGATTTATCATTTAGCATACATAAAGACCAAAAGATTGCTTTTGTTGCTAAAAACGGAAGTGGAAAAACGTCTATTCTCAATATCCTCTCTGGAAAAGACACACCAGATGAAGGGCAAGTTGTTGTTAGAAAAGGACTGCGTTTGGCATTCTTAGATCAAGAACCAGATTTAGATCCTAAACTTACTATTGAAGAAACCATTTTTGCATCCGACATTCCTGTTTTAAAAGTCATTGAAGCTTACGAAAAAGCACTTAAACATCCAGAAGATACAGAAGCCTATCAGCTCGCTTTTGAGGCTATGGATAGAAATAATGCTTGGGAATTTGAAACACAATACCAACAAATCCTATCGCAATTAAAGCTAGACGATTTGTCAATAAAAGTAAATACACTTTCAGGTGGCCAAAAAAAGCGTTTGGCATTGGCACAGGCACTATTAAGCAAACCAGACATCTTAATTTTAGATGAGCCTACGAATCATCTCGATTTAGAAATGATAGAATGGCTTGAAGATTACTTTGCCAAAACCCAACAAACGCTTTTTATGGTTACGCACGACCGCTATTTTTTAGAGCGTGTATGTAACGAAATTATTGAGCTAGACCATGGACAACTTTACACTTATAAAGGTAACTACTCGTATTATCTTGAAAAGAAGGAAGCTAGAATTGAAAATGAGGCTATTGAAACCGGTAAAGCCAAACAACTATACAAAAAGGAACTCGACTGGATGCGTCGCCAACCCAAAGCACGTACGACAAAATCTAAAAGTAGAATTGATGACTTTTTTGAAATAAAAAAGAAAGCGCATCAACGTAGAAAGGACCATCAAGTGCAGCTAGAAATTAATATGGAACGTCTTGGTAGCAAAATCATTGAGTTTCATAATGTATCTAAAGCGTTTAAAGACAAGAAAATTTTAGATGGATTTGATTACACGTTTAAAAAAGGCGAACGTATCGGTATTATTGGTAAAAACGGAACAGGAAAATCAACCTTTTTAAATTTATTAACCGGAAGTCTTAACGCCGATGGTGGAAAAATCGTTATTGGTGAAACTGTAAAAATCGGTTATTACACCCAAGGTGGTATCACAGTAAAGCCTGAACAAAAAGTAATTGATGTCATTAGACAATTTGGAGATTACATTCCACTAGCAAAAGGGAGGCAAATAAGTGCGCAACAACTTTTAGAACGCTTTCTTTTCGACAGAAAAAAACAATACGATTTTGTTGAAAAACTAAGTGGTGGCGAGCAAAAACGTCTGTACTTATGTACGGTTTTAATTCAGAATCCAAATGTTTTAATTTTAGATGAGCCAACCAATGATTTAGATATTGTAACACTAAATGTCCTCGAAGATTTCCTTATGGATTTCCCAGGTGTGCTTTTAGTTGTATCGCACGACCGCTACTTTATGGATAAAATTGTAGATCATCTATTTGTATTTAGAGGCGAAGGCGTAATCGAAGATTTTCCAGGAAATTATTCAGACTTTAGAGCTTACGACAGTAGCCAACCAAAACAAATAGAAAACACTGAAAAAACAGACAATACTGAAGCTGTTAAACAAAACGAAGCTGCAAAACTATCATACAACGAACAAAAGGAATACAAGAATTTAGAATCCAAAATTCGCTCATTGGAATTAGACAAAAAAGCTTTAGAGGCCAAGTTTAATAATCCTGGTTTATCTCAAGAAGATATCAACAAGCTATCCCAAGAGCTTCAAGGTATTATAGACACAATTGAAGAAAAGGAAATGCGTTGGTTTGAATTGGCAGAAAAACTAGAAGATTAAAGTCTTTGCGAAGCAGACACATTTGTCTGCTATGGCAATCTCATATAATGTACCAAATAATAGCATATATAAAATTCCTTTTCAAAGCCACCAACCAACACGGTGTGCATTCGCCTTTTGTATATCAGTTTGTTACCAAATGTTTATACGACAATAAGACATATGATGAATATAAAAAGCTTCAGCATTATAGAAAAGCTCTCAAAACTTCAAACGTTATGCTTCAAATAACGGATTTAGGTGAAGGCTCAAAAATCTTAGACAATAGTTTCCGCAAGGTCAGCAAAATGGCCAATACGTCTAGTAGTTCAAAAAAAGAAGCAAAACTACTATTTAGAGTTGCTCAGTATTTCAAATTAAATTCTATTTTAGAATTGGGTACAAGTCTAGGAATGGGTACTTACGCTTTTGCTCTAGCTAACAAAGATTCAAAAATCTTAACAATTGAAGGTTGCAAAAACACATCCGATTTTACCAAATCCCAATTTCAAAATCTATCTATAAACAATGTTAGTTTTAAAATTGGTGCTTTTACTTCTGAAATTAAAAAAATCGAAGAAACTGAATTCGATTGCATCTATTTTGACGGCCATCACAACAAAGAAGCAACTATTCAATATTTTGAAGCGCTTTTACCTAAAACACATAACGATTCGGTCTTTATTTTTGACGACATCTATTGGTCTAAAGGAATGACAGAAGCTTGGGAATATATTAAGTCTCACAATGCTGTCATTGTTACTGTAGATTGTTTCCATTTAGGCTTCGTGTTTTTTAGAAAAGAACAAGCGAAAGAACATTTTAAGATTAGATTGTAACAAGCCGACAACTTTAACGTCTTATTGACAAACTGATTTTTAAATTCTTTATCTTGCAGAGGATTTAAGCAACCAATAGAGTTTTTATATGAGCGACAACGTCATTGAGATAAGAGGTATAATAAGAGATTTTAAATTAGGACAAGAAACTGTTCATGTTCTAAAAGGTATAGATTTAGACATAAAACGAGGCGAATATGTTGCCATTATGGGACCTTCTGGTTCTGGTAAATCTACGCTAATGAATCTACTCGGTTGCTTGGACACACCCACTGCTGGCTCTTACAATCTTAATGGCAAAGACGTTAGCCAGATGACAGATGATGAACTCGCAGATATTAGAAATACTGAAATAGGTTTCGTTTTTCAAACCTTTAATCTATTACCAAGAACTACAGCTTTAGAAAACGTTGCTTTACCGATGGTTTATGCAGGTGCTTCTAAAAAAGAACGTGTGGATAGAGCCTCTGAAGTATTAACTGATGTTGGTTTGGCTGACCGTATGGATCATAAACCAAATCAGCTTTCGGGAGGACAAAGACAACGCGTTGCTGTAGGTCGTGCCCTTGTAAACAAACCTTCCATCATCTTAGCCGATGAGCCTACAGGTAATTTAGACTCAAAAACTTCTTTAGAAATCATGGAATTATTTGATCAAATCCATGCTTCTGGCAATACTGTAATTATGGTAACGCACGAAGAAGATATCGCAGCCCACGCCAAACGTGTTATTCGTTTACGTGATGGCATTATTGAGAGCGATACTTATAATTAGTGATTAGTGATTAGTGATTAGTGATTAGTGATTAGTGATTAGTGATTAGTGATTAGTGAAGCTAAAAATTGCCTAAACCTCAAAAAAGCAATTCATAAACTTCTCAACAATTAAACAAATACACGCTTCAACGAATAAACACCTAAAATAATCAATTCCTCTAACTTTTTACTTTACAACTTTTAACTCGTAAATTTGTCTTTATGAAAGTATACACAAAAACAGGTGACAAAGGAACAACTGCTCTATTTGGAGGTACACGTGTTCCTAAACATCATATTCGCATAGAAAGTTACGGCACTATTGATGAGCTTAACTCACACATAGGCCTTATAAGAGATCAAGACATTGACCAGTTGTACAAAAACACTTTAATGCATATTCAAGATCGGTTATTTACTATTGGTGCTATTTTAGCAACCGATCCCGAAAAAGCCACTTTAAAAAATGGTGAGCAACGCTTAAAAATTCCAAAAATATCCAACGAAGATATAGAGCGTTTAGAAAAGGAAATGGATACTATGGAAGCGAGTCTGCCACCAATGACGCATTTTGTGTTACCTGGTGGCCATCAAACCGTGTCATTCTGTCATATAGCACGTACAGTGTGCCGCAGAGCAGAACGCTTAGCTTCACATCTTAATGACTTAGAGCCTTTTCAACCAGAAACTTTAATGTACATCAACCGTCTTTCTGACTACCTTTTTGTGTTGGCACGGAAGTTGTCACATGATTTAAAAGCTGAAGAAATTAAGTGGATTCCTCAAAAAGAATCGTAATCTTATAACATTCAGTTATTCAACCTTAATAATACTATATTTAGGTTTAATGAAGTTAAAGATTACACGTTCTTTTTATTAATGAATAAATAATTTATTTTTTTCTTGAATAATTCAGCTAAAAAATTATTTTTGCAAAAAATTAAAACACACAACGCAAATGTATTGGACATTAGAATTAGCATCGTATTTAAGTGATGCACCTTGGCCAGCAACAAAAGATGAGCTTATAGACTATGCGATTAGAACCGGAGCACCTCTAGAAGTTGTAGAAAATTTACAATCAATCGAAGACGAAGGAGATTCCTACGATTCTATTGAAGAAATTTGGCCAGACTATCCAACAGATGAAGATTACCTCTGGAACGAGGATGAATATTAATATATAATATTATTATAAAAAAGTCTCTTGCGTTAACTTAACTGAGAGACTTTTTTTATTTTCGAAAGTTCGAAAATTTACATCAAAATTATCGTTTCTATAATTTAGGGACTTTGTTGGTGTATATTCAAAATTAAGCAATTAAAACAGCTTGTTAAAAAGCTGAAAAAACACATAAAATGGGCATATTAGATAAAGTACTAAAGGTATTTGTAGGAGATAAATCTAAACAAGACGTTAGTGCCATTAAACCAATCGTAGACAAAATAAAAACCTTTGAACAAGCACTTGAAGCCTTATCGCACGATGAATTAAGAGCTAAAACTACGGAGTTCAAACAAAAAATTGCTGAAGCACGAAAGCCACTTTTAGAAAGACAGAACGAGCTTTTAGCAAAAGCTGAAGACACAGAAGATATAGACGAGCGCGAAGACATCTACCAAGAAGCTGACAAAATAGAAGACGAAATTTATGAAGTAACAGAAGGGGTACTCAATGATATTTTACCAGAAGCCTTTGCTGTAGTTAAAGAAACTGCTAAGCGTTTTGTACATAATACTGAGATTCCAGTAACTGCTAATGCGTTCGACAGAGAAGTTTCTGGCGCAAAAGATTATGTCACTTTAGATGGTGACCAAGCCATTTGGGCCAATTCTTGGGATGCGGCTGGTAAACCCATTACTTGGGATATGATTCACTACGATGTACAGCTCATTGGTGGTATCGCAATGCACCAAGGAAAAATTGCAGAGATGCAAACTGGTGAAGGTAAAACATTGGTAGCAACGCTTCCTGTATACCTTAATGCTTTAGCTGGCAAAGGTGTGCACCTTGTAACGGTAAACGATTACTTGGCAAAACGTGATAGCGCTTGGATGGCACCAATATTTGAGTTCCACGGATTGAGTGTAGATTGTATAGATCACCACACACCAAACTCAGATGCACGTCGTAAAGCGTATAACGCAGATATTACTTATGGTACTAATAACGAATTTGGTTTCGACTACTTACGTGATAACATGGCACATTCGCCGGAAGATTTAGTACAACGTCCGCACCACTTTGCTATTGTGGATGAGGTGGATTCTGTATTGATTGATGATGCGCGTACACCACTGATTATATCTGGTCCAATCCCAAAAGGGGACGAACACGAATTTGATGTTCTTAAGCCAAAAGTAAGTCAGATTGTAGATGTACAACGTAAGTATTTAGTAGGTGTATTGGCCGAAGCTAAAAAACTAATTGCATCAGGAGATACCAAAGAAGGTGGTTTTCAGTTATTGCGTGTTTACAGAGGTATTCCTAAGAATAAAGCCTTAATCAAGTTTTTGAGTGAAGAAGGTGTGAAACAATTACTTCAAAAAACCGAAAACTTCTACATGCAAGATAACAATAGAGAGATGCCAAAAGTTGATGCAGAACTCTACTATGTTATCGATGAGAAGAACAATCAGGTTGAATTAACCGATAAAGGTGTTGACTATCTTTCTGGCAAGGACGATCCTAATTTCTTCGTTATGCCAGAAATGGGAACTGAAATTGCAAAGATTGAAAACAAAGGGCTTTCATCAGAAGAAGAAGCAGTTCTTAAGGAAGAATTATTTAGAGACTTTGGTATTAAATCGGAACGTATCCATACCCTTAGCCAATTACTAAAAGCCTATGCGCTTTTCGAAAAAGATGTACAGTATGTGGTAATGGATAATAAGGTAATGATCGTAGATGAACAGACTGGACGTATTATGGATGGTCGTCGTTACTCAGACGGATTGCACCAAGCGATTGAAGCCAAAGAGAACGTAAAGATTGAAGCTGCCACACAAACTTTTGCAACGGTTACACTTCAAAATTACTTTAGAATGTACCGCAAACTCTCTGGTATGACAGGTACTGCGGTTACTGAAGCTGGTGAGTTCTGGGAAATCTACAAGTTAGATGTGGTTGAAATCCCTACCAACAGACCAATTGCTAGAGACGATAGAGAGGATTTAGTTTATAAAACAAAGCGTGAAAAATATAATGCCGTAATCGATGAAGTTGTAGAATTATCCAACGCAGGAAGACCAGTACTAATTGGTACAACCAACGTTGAAATTTCTGAGCTTTTAGGTAAAATGTTGAGCATTCGTAAGATTCCGCATAACGTACTTAACGCGAAGCAGCATAAACGTGAGGCAGAGATTGTTGCTGAAGCTGGTAATGCTGGTCAGGTAACGATTGCTACTAACATGGCTGGTCGTGGTACAGATATTAAGTTGAGTGACGAAGTAAAAGCAGCTGGTGGTCTAGCCATTGTTGGTACAGAGCGTCACGATTCGCGTCGTGTAGACAGACAGTTACGAGGTAGAGCTGGTCGTCAGGGAGATCCAGGAAGTTCGCAATTCTATGTGTCTCTCGAAGATAACTTAATGCGTTTATTCGGTTCTGAGCGTATTGCTAAAATGATGGATAGAATGGGACTTAAAGAAGGTGAAGTTATTCAGCATTCTATGATTTCTAAGTCTATTGAACGTGCTCAGAAAAAAGTTGAAGAAAACAACTTTGGTGTTCGTAAGCGTTTATTAGAGTATGATGATGTTATGAACGCTCAGCGAGAAGTAGTTTACAAACGTCGTCGTCATGCCTTACATGGTGAGCGCCTTCGTGTGGATTTAGCCAACATGATTTTTGATACTTCAGAAGGTATTGCAATAAGCAATAAGGCTGCTAACGATTTCAAAAACTTTGAGTTCGAATTAATCCGTTACTTCTCAATGGCATCACCAATTTCTGAAGCAGATTTTGCTAAAATGGGTGAGCAAGAAATAGCTGGAGTTATCTATAAAGAAGCCTTTAAGCACTATCGCGAAAAAATGCAACGTGCGGCGGACTTAGCATATCCTGTAATTGAAAATGTGTACAACACGCAACGCGACAGATTTAAGCGTATCGTTGTACCTTTTACAGATGGTGTTAAGAATTTACAGGTTGTAACAGACTTAGAAAAAGCTTACGAAACAAAAGGCAAGCAATTGATTAACGATTTTGAAAAGAACATTACACTTGCCATTGTAGATGACGCTTGGAAAACACATTTACGTAAAATGGATGAGCTAAAGCAGTCTGTACAGTTAGCGGTACACGAGCAAAAAGACCCATTATTGATTTATAAGTTTGAAGCTTTTGAATTATTTAAAGCGATGATAGATCAGGTGAATAAAGATGTGATTTCGTTCTTATTTAAAGGTGAAATTCCTCAAGAAACTGCAAACACCATCCAAGAAGCTAAAAAACGTAAGCAAGAAAAACTTGAAACGCAGAAAGAGGAAATCCCTAATATGGATGAGCGTGCTGCGCAAAGCAGAGCTGCAGGACAAGGAGCGTCTCACCAACAGCAACAAGTGGTAGAAACTATTGTTAGAGAGCAACCAAAAATTGGTCGTAACGACAGAGTTACCATAAAGCACGTAATGAGTGGAGAAAGTAAAGTCGTAAAATACAAGCAAGCCATTCCATTAATAGATAAAGGAGAATGGGTTTTGGTTAACGATTAGGCCTTAAACAAATATTGTCATCCTGAACTTGTTTCAGGATCTAAAATCCTGATGTAAACCATCAGGATTTTTTAATTTTATAATAAATCTTTATTTTTTTAAAATGAAATATTATCATTTGTTGATCATCCTATTTTTTAATTATCAATTACACAGCCAATGCGAATCAACTTCCAAAGTTTTATGGGATATGATTAAAAAAAGTAATTATGACAAAATTGATAGTCTTTTACTGCCTATCGAACAGAAAATCAAAATTATGCATTGGCCAAAAGATGAAAAATCTGAGACTATATTGAGAAAAATTCAAGATTCATTAAAAGTGAGTATTATAAGAAGCGCTGAAAATTTGAAGTCAAATTTAATGGAAGAGAACTTCAACTTTACAAACTCACACATCTCTAAATGCCAATTAGATAATGAATCTGAACTTGTAGTTTTTATTTCAGATTCTATTAAAGAACTTAGTTTTACAATAGAAACATTGACGACGGATAAGACCTATATAGTTCTTCCTATTGACATTAAATCGAGTAAACAAAAACCTATCATCGTTCATCCTCAAAAAAAGAACAACCTAATCACTTGCACAGACAACAACTGCCAAGGTACATACCAAGGCAAAGAATTTGTAAATGGCAGTGATGTAGCACATCAATTCTCTAATACCATGTCTGCCAAAGTTGGAGACCAACTAAAAACATTATACAAAGCTGGTAAGTATAGTAAAGTGGACTTTTCAAAAATAGAAATGACCACGGAAGGTATGGGTTCTGGTACAGTAACTTATTATTTAAAAATTCCGTTTGTAAGTGTTTCCCGAAAATGTGATGCTTACACCTCTTTTGACCATGTTGGCGGTTGGAACCATGCTCCTGCCCTTTCCCAAAGAAAGGAACAACTAAAGGATGCATTGATGAAAGGTCATCAACTCAATATTAGCGACCTAAAAACCACAAAAGAAGGCTTACAAGAGTATTGGATTCAATGGAAAAATAAAATTACTCAGGCTGAGTGTGAGTGATGCATTTATGAAAGTTCTCGATAGTTCTGCTGAGCTTGTCGAAGTGCTAATTTTATTCATTTCAATCATAAAATTCACTCGAACCGACGTATGAGTTTTAATATAGACTTTATTGTCACTTCGAGTAATCACGCTGGAGCGTGATTGTATCGAGAAGCCATTAATTGAAACTTTGAGAATACCTTTTCAACCTTTTATCCTATATTTACACTATAACCTACTTATAATTAATTTATTATGAACCCAAATCTATTTCGCATACTAGCGTTAGTGCTATGTATGGCATTAGTATCGTGTTCTTCGGACGATACAAGCTCAATTCCAGATGAAACCAATAACGAGTTTACTTTTAATGGAACGACATATAGTTTAGTTTCGGCAATCATTGTTGATGAAAATACTGCAAATAATGATCCAAGCGAAATCAGTATTAGCCTTTTTAATAAAAACAGTACTGAGATTACTGGTAATAATGATTTGAGTGATATTAATTATGTGTACTTTGATTTTGAAGATACTACCATTCAAAATACCACATACAATCAGATAGAAGACTACGACATCTCAATTGACGGAAATATGGTAAATAGTGAATTTACACCTGGTACAGTTTTACTTTCTGATGATGATCCGCAATCAGACGTGTATGCACAGTCTGGCTCAATAACTGTAACTAATTTTACGGAATTCAATATTGTTTTTACATTCACTTTTACCAGAAACGATGGACAAGTAATCTCTGGCAGCTACGATGGTAATTACTTTATGCCTAATTAACAATCCAAACAATTAAATGATAAATCCTGATGTCTGACATCAGGATTTATTGTTTTAGGCAAATAAAATAGTTCAAAACAAAAAATAGATTTATTATCATTAGATTTGAGAGTAACATTCTAATTGTTGAATTAGAAGCTATTAAACCTAAATATGCACAAAATTACTTTCATTTTCTTATTAATCACATCGTTTGGTTTAACTCAAAATATTCAATTTAATGATCCTGATCTACTCTTTTACCTAACTTCTAGAAATTGTGTAGATACAGATGGTGACGGCTCTGTAGATTCGACAGCTGATTTTAATAATGATGGTGAAATTCAGTTAACGGAAGCTGAACAAGTCCTATATTTTAGTTTTACTACTCTAGCCCATAGTATAGACGATATTGGAGGTTTTGAAAATTTTAGTAACCTCCTCCATCTCGAAGTTACAACTATAGACATTACGTATTTAGATTTAAGTGTTTGGCCAACTCTAGAATCGGTAAGATTATCTTCCACAGATATTGAAACTTATGTGTTTAACAACCAAAATCTAACCGAATTTCGTTTACAAAATACTGGTTTTAGTGACCCATTTTTTGATTTAACAAATTTACCCAACCTAGAATATGTAAGAGTTCAGAGTTACCAATTAACAGACAATCTAGTTTTTGGAACGCACAATAATCTTGAGGAATTAAGAATCCTTGCTGGCGAGTACAGTTCACTTAACTTATCTGGTATGCCAAATTTAAAATATCTTACAATTGCGGATTTTACAGGTTCTACTTTGGATATTTCTAACAACACAATTTTAGAGGAATTTATTTTTAGATATACAGATAATTTAACATCGCTAACTGGCACTGATGCTTCTAGCGCTTTAGAAACATTAGATTTTCAACAAGATAATGCTTCTAGCGATCCTTCAAACCTTGATTTAGTATTTAATAATCAAGCGTTGGTTGATGTGACTATACGCGGAGCTAATTCGGTATCAATTGCAAATAACACAGTTAATATTGGCGAAATTGAAGCTTATTTCATTGATGAATCCTTCAGTCTTATTAATAGTAATTTTGCTTATATCGATAGTTCATTAGATGCCTCTTTTCAATTAAACAGTATTACCTCCGATGATATCATTTTTGATAATATTGAAGGACTACGGTTTTTTCAACTTAGCAATTTAACAACAAATGTACCTTTAGATTTATCTACCACAATATCTGAGCGTGTTACGTTGAATAACTCTAACCTCACTGAACTCAATCTGAAAAATGGTAATGATCTTCAGTATTTTAGTAATGGCTATGACAGTAACATTCAGTTTATATGTGTTGATAGTGGTGAGCTTAGTGTCGTTGAAAATGGCTATAATAACACTGACTATCCTGCCGTTATACATCCTTACTGTACATTTGTTCTTGGTGGTGATTATTATGAAGTAACTGGTGATATTTTTATCGATTTAGGAAGTGGTTGTGAAGCTTCGAATGGACCACTATTTGATGTTCAATTTACAGTTACAGATAATACAAATTCCGATATCTTCTATGGTAATACCACTAACTCTTATTCTTACACATTACCAGAGGGAAACCATACTTTAAGTAGCCTATTGGTTAATTCAGATTTTTGGACTGTTAGTCCTTCATTAATAAATTTAAATTTTCCTGATGATGGTTCTCCAGTAGTACAGGATTTTTGCATTTCGGCAAATGGTGTTCATAACGATTTAGACGTCATTATTGTACCAATAGAACCAGCTAGACCAGGTTTTGATGTTCCTTACAAACTTATTTACAGCAACAAAGGAAATACAACACTTTCTGGCAATGTTGATTTTAGCTTTGATGATAATTATATGGACTTTGTTTCTGCAGTACCTAATATCGATGTACAAAACCAAGGAAATTTATCTTGGAATTTTACTGACCTTTTACCTTTTGAAAGTCGTGAGATTGACTTTGTTTTAAACATAAACGAGCCAATAGATCCTAATTACCCAGTAAATAGTGGTGACATATTAGAATTTAACGCCTCTATTCTACCTTTAGACACTGACGAAACGCCAGAGGATAATATCTTTACACTCAACCAAGAGGCTGTTAACTCATTTGACCCTAATGATATTACTTGCTTAGAAGGTGATAGTATTTTGCCTGAAAAAGTTGGTGATAATGTACACTATTTAATTAGGTTTGAAAATTCAGGAACTGCAGATGCCATTAATGTAGTGGTAAAAGACAATATCGACTTGTCTAAATATGATATAAATTCATTAGTTCCTATAAATGCTAGCCACAACTTCACAACTAGAATAACAAATGGTAATACTCTTGAATTTATATTTGAGAATATAAACTTACCTTTTGACGATGCCAATAATGATGGCTATGTACTATTTAAAATAAAAACATTGAATTCTTTAGTACTTGGTGACACTTTTAGTAATGAAGCTGAGATTTATTTCGATTATAATTTCCCGATTGCAACTAATAACGAAACTACAGTAGTTGAGAATAACCTAAGCATTGAAGACTTTGATGAATCTAATTTCATAAAACTATATCCTAATCCAACTAATAGTCATTTTAGAATTAAGACATCTAATACTATGAGTATAGATTACATAGAGATAATGGATATTTCTGGCAAAACAGTTACTAAATACACAACACGAGATGTATATGATATTTCACATTTATATTCTGGATTGTATTTTGTGAAAATTGGCTCTAACAATAGAGAAACTTCAAAAAAACTTATTAAACTATAGTAATTTGTACGATTAAATAAACTTCCTTGTTTATGACTTATAAAATAAGAATACAATTTGTCTTTTATGCTCAGAACCTAAAGCGTAGACACGATTAGGTTTAATGCATTAAAAGCATTTTTGTTTTTTTTGACTAACTTAAACCCACTAACTAAACTAAAACTATCATGAGAAATGTACTAGCAACAATTGCTGGGTTTATAGTTGCTTCAGCTACTGTTTTTATTATCGAAACAATTTTAGGTCACACACTTTTTCCACTTCCAGAAGGTGCAAATGCTATGGATATGGAATGGCTAAAAGCCAATATGGACAAAATACCTACAGGATCTAAAATTATGGTTGTTATAGCGCATTTTGCTGGGCCAATTGTTGGCATGTACATTGCAGCCTTAATCTCTAAAACGAGTATGATTCCATCTTATATTATTGGTGGATTGATGCTATTAGCTACCTTTTCTAACATTATTATGCTTCCAAAAGAACTTTGGTTTTCAGCTTCTGATGGTATCCTTGTAATAGTAGCTTTCTTAATTGGCAAACATTTAGCCGAGAAACAAATTAATAAGGCATCATGAAAACACTCATTACTATATTTTTTGTTTGTTCTACTGTTGTTTTTGGTTTTTCTCAAACCAAAACAAATTTAGAAGACATCAATACTACTTGGGAAAAATTCTATAAAGCTTTTGAAACTCTTGATTATACGCTAATGGCAGAAATCCATTCTGAAGATTTGGTGAGAGTTTCTGGCGGAAAACGCATTTTAGATTACGACACTTATATAAACAATTACAAAGCTGGTTTTGAACGTGACAAAGCAGCAGGACAAACAAGTACTATTTCCCTCCGCTTTTTTGAACGCATAAACAACGATACTAATGCTAGCGAAAGAGGTATTTATAAATTGGTTAGAAATAAAGATACAGACAAAGAGCAAGCCTACTACGGACAGTTTCATGTACTCTTAAAAAAGAGTAAAGGCACTTGGGAAATAACTATGGATTATGATTCTTCTGAAAGTGGAACTATTGGTGAAGACCAATACCAAAAGGCTTTTGCGATTGATGATTTTGAAAAATTTACGTCTAACTAGTTCTCGATACATCTCGACATGTCGTCGAGACACTCGAACTGACACATTTATAGCATCAATCTAACTTAAGAAGTAGGTTTGGATCTGGACAATTCGTTTTATAAAAGTCTAAATCAAGTTGGTTACTTACTCCTGGATAATCTCCCTTATAATTCTGAATATCCCTTATAATCTGAAAATGTAAATGTGGCGCATAGTCTCCATTAACCTCAGCAGTGCCTAAAGTTGCTATTCGTTGTCCTTGCTTCACTTCTACTCGAACTTTTAAACTTTGAATAGACGTTAAACTTAAATGACCGTATAATGTAAAAAACGTTTCGTTTTCAATATGATGCTCCAAAATTAGTGTTGGCCCATAATCACCATAATTAGTATTGTTTTTAAAACTGTGAATTTTCCCAACTAGAGGTGCATAAATTTCAGTACCTGCTTCAACCCAGAGATCTAAGCCTAAATGAATATTGCGTTCTTCTTCTAGTTTATTTGTATTAAAATAATCACTTCGATTATAAATACCTCTTTGTTCTAAATAACCACCAAAGGCCACTCTAGCATTATTGCTTTTTAAATGATTCCAGATATATGCTTCTAAAGCTTTAGAAGATGATACGTCAATACTATCTAATTCTTTATTATGAATAGATAAATCTAATGGCACATAAGCATTCTTAGAAATCTCAGGGTGAATCAAAGGATGTGCTTGAAGCGATTTTAGGAGTGCTTCAAAAGAAGATTGGGTCATAAAAACAAAATTTCCACAAAAATAAGAATCTATTTTAATGGAAAACAGGAAGAAAAATATGAAATACCCTTTAAATATTGTTCTATCTAAAGGGTTAATTCATAATAACATTACTAAACTTAGCATTAACAACGATACTTCTGTCAGAGCTCTGACCATCAGGATAATTTCTAATGGTTTTTTGTGTCGTAGCTTTATTATTGAATTTTGAACGATTACCCTTGAAATACATACTATAATCTATATTTTGCGGTAAGTTGATAAAAGCATCACTATTCTCTAAAACCAAGTTTAGATTCTTAAACGTCTCGACAAGATTTGAAATGGTAAGATCACCAAAACTACCATCAATGATACCTGTTTCGGTTAAGGTTTCAATATTAATATTAGAAGACTTAGCATTTAAGACCAAGTTTTTTGCATTCTTAATCTGAGCTTTATCGACATAATTCAAATTTAAAGTTCCCAAATTCCAAGAATTAATTACTACTGGCGAATAAGATACATTGATGGAGGTATCTCCTCCATCAATGTTATCTGCCACCAAAAAGGTGTGAGAAATATCTCCTTGTAGGTTATAAATAACCGAAGAGATTTTTAACTCACCATGTCTTATATTGGTTTTTAGTTTCGCTTTTTTAGGGATTTTTATTTTAATCACCTTACGAATTTTGCTGTTGTTACCAGACTCTAAACGTCTTACCATTGCAGCTTCTCTTCGTTTATGAACATCTTTTCTGCGTTCAGCCATTTCAGCTCTTCGTTCTGCCATTTCTTTAGAGCGCTCAGCATATCGTTCAGCAATTCTCTCACTGCGTTCAGCTTGTCGCTCCATTAATTCTGCTTGTCGTTCCATTTGTTGGCCAAAGCGTTCTCCCCAAGCTTCCATTTTCTCTTCCCATTCCTTGCCAAACTTCTCACCAAATTCTTCTCCCCATTTCTCCATTTCTTTGGCATACTTTTCGCCAAATTCTTCTCCCCATTTTTCCATGTCTTTAGCCCATTTTCCTTCAAAGCGCTTACCATACTCTTCTCCCCATTTTTCCATTTTTTCCTGGTATCCAGACTCAGCAAACTTTTTTGCCCATTCTTCCATACGTTTCTGAAGCTCCTTACCACCTTCTTTTTCGTAACGCTTACTCCATTCCTCAAGGTATTTTTGCCCATCCTTTTGGTATCTATCGTAATCAAACTTAATAGTTTTTATACCTTCTGGTAATTCAGGTAACTCAGGAAATTCTGGCATCTCTGGTAATTCTGGCATCTTCGGCATAGCAGCTAATTCTGGAATTTCAGGTAGTACAATGACTTCAGGAATTTCTGGAAAATCTGCCAACTCAAACTCTAAGTCCTTCAATAATGCAGAATAGTCTCCTTCTCCCATAAAGGCTAATGCTCGTCCACCATGAGAAGAAATCACAACCTTATTATTAGAACCATCAACTTTGAGATTCCACGCTTCAAGAGCTTTTTCTAACTCTGCTTCCGATAGTTTATCGCTTTCTAAATACGCTTCAATTTCTACGACATCTCTGTTCCATGTATCGATTTCAATTTCGGCATAACTGGTGTTTAAGTCTACCACAACATCTTTATCTACCTTAATAGACTGTGATATTTTACTTAACTTTTTTTGTGCATAACCAAATGTGGTTAACAAGCACAATACTAAAACTCTAATTGTGTTCATGATTTTTTTGATTTAACTGTTCGTTTTTTGATTTATAAATTATTGATTTGATTATCCGATTTCTTCTTCAAAGGCATCGTCATTAAACTCTTCTAACTTATCCTTTAGACGCATTACAAGGTTTAATCTCAGCTTTAAATTTTCTATAAGTGCATCTAAGGTTACAGAGTTTGGTCCGTTTTCATCAAGTTCCACCAGAAGTTTATCGTATTCTTTATTTAACTCTTGAAGTCGTAATACATAGCCATCAAACAACTCTTTGTTTTGTGGTGTTAACTCTACTTTAGACAATTCTAAATTAATACTAGCCAAATAGTAATCCTCTACTTTTTTCAAGTCTGGTGATACATCGCCAAGCGTCTTTAAATCTGTATCTACAATTTCTTGCTTTGGCTCTACAACATTAGGTGTTAGAAAATACTTGTAAGCTCCAAAACTCAATCCTAGTAGCACGACTACACTCGCCGCAATATTTAAAAAACTAAATCCACTAGATTTCTTCTCTATTGGTAATTCTTTATCTAGCTTCTCTAAAAAGCGTGCTTCATGATCTTGAGACATTTTTGCACGTTGTGCCAACCTATCTTTCTCAAATAAATTTCTAAGATCTTGTGCCATTTCTTTCTGTTTTTAATACGGTTTGCAACTTTTGTTTTCCTCTAGATAATTGTGTTCGCGAAGCTACTTCAGAAATATTTAATATCTCTGAGATTTCGCTGTGGTCATAACCTTCAATTAAATAGAGCATGACGACATATCTATACTTTTCGGGCAATTCTTCAATTGCTGTTTTTACATCATCAATAGTAATATCATCATCAACCAACCACTCTTTTTCATCTTTTGCATCAACCACATTGAGATGATGCTCTTCCAGTTCTATTAATCGCTGTTTTTTAGATTTTAAAACATCAATACATCTATTCACAACGATACGTTTTAGCCATGCACCAAAACTTACTTCGGCTCTGTATTGATCTAATCTAGAGAATGCTTTTATAAAGGCTTCCTGCACAATATCTTCAGCTTCCATGGTATCCTTTACAAATCGAAGTGCCACGATAAGCATGCCATCACAATATTGCTTGTACAATTGCATTTGCGCTTGCCTGTCATTCTGTTTGCATTTTTCAACAATATGAATCTGAAACGTATTGATGATTAATTGTTTTTGGTTGATCTCACTTTAAAGACGACACAAATTTTTGAGTGTTGCAAAAAATTTCAAAAAAAGTTTGATTTTATAAGATTTGCTTAAAATTCTGCGTTCTGTTCTATAAATTTAGGGAATTGAATTATCTTTATTTTTTAAAACATGTTGAAGCACATTCAGCACAAATAAATTAGCTAAAAACTGCTTAAGAAAATTTACTATGCTAAAACGCATTCTTATTGTTCTGTCAATAATAGCTTTGGGTCTACTATTGTATTCTGTTTTTGTTGAAAATATTTTTTCTCCAAGGCTCAGCCCAAAGGATACCGCAAAAATTACGCTTAACGATTTAAAGTTAAAGGTGGAGTATAACAGACCATCAAAACGCGAACGCGATATTTTTGGTGCCCTTGTTCCTTTAAATAAAGTTTGGAGAACTGGTGCCAACGAAGCTACTACATTTGAAACCAATGAAGATTTAATGATTGATGGTATGTTGCTTAAGAAAGGAAAGTACACACTTTGGACTGTGCCAATGGAAAATTCTTGGAAGGTGATGTTTAACACCAAGCAATATGAATGGGGAGTTAACGAAAAAATGGAACCAATGTGGGACCCTAATTATGATGCCATTGAAATTGAAGTCCCTAAGCAAAGTATTGATGAAACTGTAGAAAAATTCACTATTGCTTTTGATAATAAAACTGGTAACTTAAAGCTTACCATGGCTTGGGATCAGACATTGATTGAAATTCCGATGCAGATCTATCCACACAAACATTAACAATGCTAAACTGTGGCAAAAAAGAGTGATACATATAAATCTGCTTTACACGAACAAGATGGTATAGAACCACCTGATATTCTAAGTACTAATTCTGCGAATTTTATAAAATCTAAACGCAAAAAGCAACCCTCTGTTGAAGATTTAGTTAAAGGTATTACTTCAGGAAATATTACAGATTTAAGTAGAGCCATTACTTTGGTAGAAAGTACTAACCAGATGCATACCCAAAAGGCTCACGATATTATTACCGCTTGTTTGCCTTATGCTAACCAATCTGTAAGAATTGGTATTACTGGAGTTCCTGGTGTTGGTAAGAGTACATTTATTGAGGCTTTTGGTAGTTATCTAACTAGCATTGGCAGAAAAGTGGCCGTACTTGCAGTTGACCCAAGTAGTAGCCTAAGTAAAGGCAGTATACTTGGTGATAAAACCAGAATGGAAGATTTGGTAAAAGACAAAAACGCTTTCATTAGGCCTTCTCCTTCTGGAGATTCGCTTGGTGGTGTGGCTAGAAAAACCAGAGAGACTATAATCCTTTGTGAAGCTGCTGGTTTTGACACCATTATCATTGAAACGGTTGGTGTAGGACAAAGTGAAACTGCTGTGCATAGTATGGTCGATTTCTTTTTGTTATTAAAGCTTGCAGGTGCTGGTGATGAACTACAAGGCATAAAACGAGGCATAATAGAAATGGCTGACGCTATTGTTATCAATAAAGCTGATGGAGACAACCTAAAGGCTGCAAAATCTGCTAAAGTAGAATTTAATAGAGCCTTGCATTTGTATCCTGAAAAAGAGTCTGGTTGGTCACCAAAAGTATCACTTTGCAGCGCTCTAAAACAAGAAGGTATTTCTGAAGTTTGGGAATTAATACAAGAGTACTTAAAAACCACGTCTACCAATCATTATTTTGAACACAATAGAAATAATCAAAACAAATTCTGGTTGCTTCAAACCATCGAGGAACGCCTTAAATCTAACTTCTACAAATCTGAAAATATTAAAAAGGAGCTTCCTATTCAAATTAAACTCGTAGAGGAAGGAAAAACTACCCCTTTTGCTGCTGCTGAGTATTTATTAGGTCTATAAATGAAAAAGCTGACTTATATTCTACTAATTATATCTGTAGGATTCTTTATTTCTTCTCTAGTTATAAGCCATTCAATATGTCAAGATTATATTTCAGCCAGCAATAAATCCAAAGCCTTATTTGGAATTACCTTAACTATAAAGTATGGATATAGGTTAAATATTGGAATCATTACAAGTATTCTAGTTTTGATTTCCTTATTAACTATTTTGAAAAATAAAAAAGCCAAGTTAAACTATTATATGTTCATTATAAATCTATTATCGAGCATAGTATTATTAACTAATCTTTGGCGAATTTTTGTTTAAAATACTGCATGAGATTGCTTTCAACTAAAAAGCATACTTTTGTGCTAGAAATTGTATCCATACATGAATTACAAATTAACCATCATAGTGCCTGTTTATAATGAGGAGGATAATCTAGAACGTGTTGAAACAGAGCTTTCAAACTATATAAAGATTGCTTCTGTACCAACATGTATATTATTTGTAAATGATGGTTCTAAAGACAAAAGTCAAGCTATGATTGAGGCTATTTGCAATCGTAATGAGGCTTTTGATTATGTACTTTTTAAAGAAAATAGAGGTTTAAGTGCTGCTATAAAAGCTGGCTTTGATCATTCTGATACTGAACTTGTTGGCTATATCGATTCAGACTTACAAACTTCTCCTGAGGATTTTAATCTATTATTAGATCATATTAATGATAACGAATTAGTAACTGGTGTGCGTGCCGACCGCAAGGATTCTTTTGTTAAGAATATGTCTTCCAAGATTGCTAATGGCATTAGACGTGCGTTTACCAAAGATGGTATGGATGATACAGGTTGTCCTCTTAAAATCATTAAGACAGACTATGCTAAGCGTATTCCAATGTTTAGAGGTTTACATCGTTTTTTACCTGCAATGATTATGCTACAAAATGGAAGAGTAACCCAAATACCTGTTCGTCATTTTCCAAGGATAGCTGGTACCGCAAAATTTGGACTTTGGAATCGTCTTCTTGGACCTTTAATGGATTGCTTTGCCTATTTATGGATGAAGAAAAAGTACATTAATTACGATGTTGCTAAAACCAGCAAATGAAACATCAACAATTAATTATTAATCACTAATAGAAATGATAATAAGATGTTCCATGTGTCCATTAAAAGGCAATAGATATTAGTACATGAAAGACTGGATCATTTATAGCATAGGATTTTTTGCGCAGATACTGTTCTCGTCTAGATTGCTCATACAATGGGTAACCTCAGAAAAACAACGCAAAGTTATAACACCAACTACGTTTTGGACACTCAGCTTAATTGCGTCATTCTTGTTATTTATTTACGGATACCTACGCTTAGATTTTGCCATTATGCTTGGTCAGAGTTTAACATACTTTATCTACATCAGAAATTTACAGCTGCAAGGCCAATGGCAAAAGTTCCCAAAACTGCTTCAAATATCGTTATTTATTGTTCCGGTTCTTATTGTAATTTTCTATTATAACAACAATAAGATTGATATAGAGCTTCTATTTAAAAACGAAGCCATACCAACATGGTTGCTTATTTTAGGTATTGTAGCTCAAGTGATTTTTACACTGCGTTTTGTGTATCAGTGGATTCATGCAGAACGCCATAAAGAATCATCTTTACCAATGGGATTTTGGGTACTGAGTTTAATTGGGGCTTCTTTAATTTTAACTTATGCTATTATAAGACAAGATCCTGTCTTATTTGTTGGTCATCTCTTTGGTATGATTATTTATGCAAGAAACGCTTATCTTATTAGACAAAACAATGATTAAGCTCATAGAAAAATATCCTATTGTTAGCCTTTTACTCTTTGTGGTAATTATGCTTGGCTTTACCATAGATGCAATTCCTGTGACGATAATGGAAGCTCGAAACTTCATTTCGGCAAGAGAAATGCTTACGGATAACAATTGGATTTTAACCACCATGAATGGTGAAGCACGCTACCAAAAACCACCTTTACCAACTTGGATAACGGCTTTTTTTGGTATGCTCTTCGGTATAAAATCTGTCCTTGCTTTACGTTGGCCTGCCCTTTTATTTATGGCAAGCATTGGTATTTCTACATATTTGATTTCAAAACAATTAAAACTTACCAAATCACATAGCCTTATCAATGGTTTTATTGTGTTGAGCTCATTCTATGTTATTGGTATTACCGTTGAAGCACCTTGGGATATCTACGCTCATGGTTTTATGCTTATGGCTTTATTTCAGCTATTTATTATGCTGAAGCATCAAAAAACAAACATAATTAATAGCTTTCTGTTTGTGTTATTTATAGCTGGTTCTGTACTCTCTAAAGGTCCAGTTTCTTTATATGTGTTGTTTTTATCTTTTGTGGTTGCTTATGGTATAGCATTTAAATTAAAAGGGAATATTTTACACTTTTTAAAGCTCATTAGTCTTTTAATTTTTGGAATTGTCATTGGTGGTTGGTGGTACATGCATGTTCGTATTGCAGATCCTGAAACCTTTGCAGCTATAGCAGTTAAGGAAACAACTAATTGGAGCAGCTATAATGTAAGACCCTTTTATTATTACTGGAGCTTTTTTGTACAGAGTGGATTGTGGACCGTTCCAGCATTTATAAGTTTATTATATCCTTATTTAAAGTCGCGCGTATCTCATCTCAAAGCCTATCGCTTTAGTTTTTTCTGGACGCTTATTGCTGTGATTTTATTGTCTGTAATTCCTGAAAAAAAATCACGCTACCTCATGCCAGTTTTAATTCCTCTAGCTATTAATATTGGATTTTATATTGCGTATTTAATAAGAGAGTTTAAAAACCTAAAGGATAAACGCGAAACCTATCCTGTGTACTTTCACTTTGGACTGATAGGATTAATTGGCATTTTATTTTGGGGGTCTGAATTCTTTATAGGTTCTTTTATTTTTAGTGATTATGCCATTAGGTATGTTATAACTTCTATCGTACTTATTAGTATTGGTATTTTCATCATTCAAAATTTAAAGAAAAAAGATATTAAAACAGTTTTCTATCTATGCATTGCCTTGATGCTTAGTATTGGATTTTTCGCTTTACCATTGGCACAACGTAATATTCAGAAGGATTATAAATCGGTTTCAGAATTAGTAAATTCAGGTGTGCCTTTGTATAGTTTAAACCAAGTGTCTCCAGAAGCCATTTATAACTATGGTGATAAAATACATTCCTTAAAAACCGAAGAAGGCATTATAATTCCAGAAGAGCTTGAATTTAATCTATTGGTTGGCAACGAAACTATTGAAGATAATGAGGTACTTTCAGAAGTATATCACATTATATTTATTACGACTTACGACTTAAATACCGCAAAAAAAGGTACTCGAGCACACAGATCTCGATTAGTAAATAAACTCTATCGCTTGTCGAGAAAAAAGTAATACTAATTATTAATATACCGTTTCAACAAATAGGTGTTCAGCTTATAAAATCCAAAGCCAGCCAAAGCTCCAAAGGTCATGCCGCATAAAATATCTATTGGAAAGTGTACACCAACATAGATACGACTGTAAGCCACAACTGATGCCCAAAATAGTAGTATAAAAATGAGGTTTTTAAAGTAAGGTCGTAATACCAAACCTCCAAAAACAGCTGCTGCCATTGAGTTAGACGCATGGCCAGAGAAAAAACTACGATTGCTACTGCATCGTTCTGCTATAAAGCGTATACTGTCTTTTATTTCATCACAAGCACAAGGTCTAAATCGCAATACTGTACGTTTTACCAAATTAGTAGTCTGATCTGTAAATAATATCATTAAGGCAATAGTTACCATGATAAACAACAAGGCCTTCCAACCTAATTTTCTATAGATTAAAAACAGTAGCAAGGCATATAGAGGCGCAAAAGTAAACTCGTGTGTAATAGCCAACCACACGCCATCCCAAGTAGGTGAACCTAAGCTATTAAGGTATACAAAAAGTTCGGTATCTAAGTCTAAAAGTTTGTCTAGCATTAATCTTCGTCGTAACGTGCTACTTCCCTATCGTAGAATTCGGTAGCCTCTCTAATATAGTTTTCGGCTTCAGTTTCGAGTTCTTTTTGGTCGTGTTGATCAAATTCTTCAAACCACTCTACCTCATCATTTTCAAGATTGATAATAAACCTTGGAAACTCAGTATGAATAACGAATATAGCATCTGGATAATCTGTGTTATCGCCTAAGATGAATTTTGGTAACTCCATTTGTATGTTTGAATTTTGAAGGACAAAAATACAAATTTAGTGATGAGTTCTTCATACTATTTTTTGCTTTGTCATTTCTAGTGATTTACGCATGACTTCTCGATACAATTCTTCGTACCTCAGAATCACTCGAAGTGACGCAATGCATAAAAATAAAACCTCAACCGTCAGTTCGAGTGAATTTTATGACGATAGTAATAAAATTAGTACTTCGACAAGCTCAGCAGAACTATCGAGAACTATTTTGGTAACTCAACTTCTCGATACAATCCTTCATACTTCAGGATCACTCGAAGTGACGTAAAAAACAAAATTGAACCTCTATCGTCAGTTCGAGTGATTTGTGAGTGTGCGAGCAAATAGTATCGAGAACTAATCAGGAGTTAAAATTCTTCTTTGCTAGATTAGGCAATTTCTCAAAGTCACCATTAATAAGCGCTTCCTTTTTAGCTCTCGACCAATTCTTAATTTGTTTCTCAGTTTTAATAGCTAAATTAATGTCTGTAAACTCAGCATAAAATACCATTTTAAAAGGTCTACGACCGTAAGTATAACTATCTTTATGTAACCCTATCGTATGTTCATTAATGCGTTTTGGAAGATTAGAAGTGATTCCTGTATAATATGTATCATCAGCACATTTGAGTATGTAAACATAAGATTGCTTCATTTTATAAATATAAACCTTCTGGATAGTTTATCATGCTTCTTGGTTATAAAGGTTCTCGATACATTTTTAATCTCATTACAATCGATTAAAAACACTCGAACTGACGTAACATTTAAAAATGAAACCTTAACCGTCAGTTCGAGTGATTTGTGAGTATGCGAGCAAATAGTATCGAGAACTATTTTATTCGACAAAACTTCTCGATACAATTCTTCGTACCTCAGAATCACTCGAAGTGACGTAAACAATAAAATCAAACCTCAACCGTCAGTTCGAGTGATTTGTGAGTATGCGAGCAAATAGTATCGAGAACTATTTTATCCAACAAAACTTCTCGATAAAATCCTTCATACTTCAGGATCACTCGAAGTGACGTACACGAGTTATTTAGCTTGTTGTGAAATCAACTTCTTCGTCAAAAAATGAAAACGAATAAAAAGCAATAAAGCCGCAGCACTTAATCCAGCCAATAAGCCTAACCAAATACCTAAACTACCATAAGCGTCTTCTTTGCCTAAATAGTAACTAGTCGGAAAACCAATCACCCAATACGAAATAAAAGTGATAATAGTCGGAATCTTAACATCTTGCAAACCACGAAGTGCACCAAGCGCAATAACTTGCAGACTATCACTAATCTGAAATACTGCCGAAGCCAATAATAAGGTCGCTGCGATTTTAACCACCTCAGCAGTGTCCATGGCATTGGCTGGATCGTCTAAATCGACATACAACTCTGGTAATGCTTTATGAAAAATCACAAACAGCAACGCGAAAATGACAGCGAATATAAACCCAACAAAAAAGATGGATTCTGCAATACGTTTTAGGTTTTTATAATCTTTTAGTCCTTTTTGATTACCAACACGCACCATAGCCGCAACACTCAGTCCCATAGCTACCATAAAGGTCATCGATGATAAGTTGAGTGCAATCTGATTGGCAGCCTGTGCATTTTTACCCAACAGTCCACTCAGCCAAATAGCAGCTGTAAAAATAGCCACCTCAAAAAACATCTGCATCGCACTTGGTAACCCTAAGTTAGTGAGCTTTTTTAGAGGTTGTTTACTGAGTTTAAAGAATTTAATATTGGTCACGTACGCTCTAGATCTGTGACGTTTTACTAATAACCACCACAAAAAAAACAACATCGCAAAACGCGACACCAAGGTACCGACAGCCGCACCAACGATACCCATTTGCGGAAACCCAAACTTTCCAAAAATAAGTACATAGTTAATAGCAACGTTGAGAATATTAGCCACCAACGTAGCATACATTGGATATTTGGTTAAGGACATACCATCACTAAACTGCTTAAATGCCTGAAACACAATAAGCGGTACCAAGGAAAAGGCTACCAAATCTAAATACGGAATAGCAAGCTCTACCACTTCCTCTGGCTGATCCATGACATACATTAAGGGCTTGGACAGTAAAGTGACTAAAAACAACAAAACACCCAAAACCGTACATAAGAAAAAGCCATGCTTAAAAGCCGATTTCCCTTTCACGAAGTTCTGCTCTGCATCTGCCTCTGCCACTAAAGGTGTAATCGCTGTAGAAAAGCCAATACCCAAAGACATAGCAATAAAAATAAAGCTATTACCCAAAGACACAGCTGCCAACTCTGCCGAGCCCAATTGCCCAACCATCACATTATCTACAAAGCTCACAAAGGTATGCCCAAGCATGCCCAACATTACTGGTGATGCCAGTTTTAGGTTGTATTGAAATTCTTTAGTGTAGCTGCTTAAAACCATGCCGCGAAGGTAGTGGTTTTGGGTTTAGGTTTTAGAGTTTATTTTTTACTCGAATAGAAATTAAATAACTAGTTACAAACGAGGGCTAACTATGGAGTTTTTATAGGCTTAAAGCTCAATTTAAAAGTCTGAATTATCAAGGAGTTTTTATAAAATCTAATAAATCATTTACTCTACTTGATTTTGTAAAAAAATCTAATATTAACAAAATTCCAAACATTCCAAATATTGATATTATAAGAACAGGGATAATATTCCTTATAAAAAATTATAGCTGTATTTACTAGAACCGACAACTTTACTATTACTGGGATTACATTTAACATACTCCACCTCAACCTGACTAAGTACAGAATATTTTGTGTTATAAAACTTATCATTGTTAATATACTTTATTTTATCAACGACGTAAGAATAATCAATATAGTTCACGATATTTTGTTTGACTTGCCTGTGGTCATTGAATTCATGCTCTACAGCTTCCGAATATACATCAATAATAATTCCAGTGGTTTTTAACTTTTCTCGAAATTCATAGTCAAAATCATCTTTATCTAACCAATAAATATATAACAACCATGTAATAAGGAATGAGGTGAAAAAAATTGCAAAATAAAACTTCTTATTTGAATCCATAATTAAATTTGATAGTAAAAAATTCTCTTTTTTAGCCTGATGAAAAACTTGTAATCTTTACAACTTCATTAAAATTATTATAACAAATTTCAACTATAAATGTCTGGAATGAATAACATTCATGAATTTCTTCTATATCTCTATAATTGTATAGAAATAATCCTTCATCGAGTGCAACTTCATATTGTTTATCAAAAGACAATATTTTAAAATCTTCCAAATTCATAGAGAGCTTAATCATGATTAATGGCAGTTATCTGGATGTAAAGGCAACTACATTTTTATTTTTCGATAAACGAATTTCGATTTTTTAAACTAACTAATCAATACGTAACTTCACGTATTTTTCAATACAATTCTATTATGTATTCTGTCTACTTGTTACGTTTAAAACGAGAGAGTTCCATATTACAGCTAAGCCTAAAATCAAAAAAAAGAGACCACTCATTAAAAAAGTAAACTTAATACTTTCACCAAGTAGTTGACTGAAATATTCAATCTTCCAAATAAAATAAGGTGACACAAAAAACAAACTACGTGTAAAAATCAATGTCAATAGTAAGACGACTACATTGTTTATAACACCAACTTTATACTTTCTATTTAAAAGCAGAACTAAAATTATAAACACAAGCGCAATCAGAATCTTGCTATATAAATGATTGGCTAAAAACTCTCCCAAACGCGCTTCTGTTATCGTCTGATAAGTATTAGTCGATTTACCTAAAAGCGCATCCCATTCTTTAGAATTATATGCAACAAACAATCTATAAATTCCTGTAAATACAAACTGCAATCCAAAGCATTGCAGTAGGATTAAGACAAAGTCAAATTTGTCTAATAGTTTACCCATGTCCATTAAAATAACCATAGAGTTGGTATACAAACAGTGCTATTCCTGCCAATACCAAGTACCAATTGACAGCTTTATAAAACGCTGGGAACTGTTTGCGTTTTCGAGACTGTGTAATGATAAACACAATAGGTATTAAAGCCAATACCTGACCGATTTCTACTCCTAAGTTAAAACACAAAATTTTTGCCAACACCTGTTCTTCTCCAATATCAAAAGATTGTAATCGGGTTGATAAGCCAATACCATGAATCAGTCCAAAAAGACCTACCATAAGCAGTAGGTTTGGTGCTTTTAATTTCAGTTTTTTAAAACCACCTAAGTTTTCAAATCCCTTATACAAAACACTTAAAGCAATAACAGCATCTACTAAGTGTTCATTTGCCGTAATACCAGAATACGTAGCACCTATTAGCGTGATACAATGGCCAATTGTAAATACTGTTATAAATTTTAGAATGTCTTTAAAGCTACTTAGATAGAATACTACACCAGCCAAAAAAAGTAGGTGATCGTAACCAGTAAGCATATGCGTTGCCCCTACTTGAATATAAGCCCATAAACCACCATTGCGCAAAAGCTCTTGATCTGCGTTTGTAACACCATGTGCAAATCCAAAAAGTGGAAGCAACACTACTAATAGCGGTAACAGCCGCCTTAAGCTCAAAACCATTAGCTGTCCTTTTTTCTAAAGATGAAAAATAACAAACCAATGAACGCTACACTGCCTAAAATGAACATCCAAATTGGGATGCCGTCTTCATGATCGTGGTCATGGTTGTGTGTATGTGTATCAGCATTATGTGCATGGCCTACCTCAAAAGTTAAAGTTGCCCATTTAGACCGATGTGTTAATTCATCGCTGTCTGCAACTCTAGTCATATGAATAGTTCTAAGGTAGTAAATACCATCTTCTGGTAAATCTACGGTAACAATACCTTTGTCATTAGTACGTAATTGCTGTCCACTAGTATGGGAATGTGGCTTTTCTTCTTCGGCATTATGCGAATGCTCATGTTCATTAGTATCATGTGCGTGTTTGTGCGAATGAACTTCACCTTTGTGTTTATGTTCATGACTGTGGGCTTCACTGCTACCAGAATTATGCTTATGGTCATGGTCGCCATCATCATGAGAGTGTTCATGTGAATGGGTTTTATCCTCATGACTATGTTTGTGAGTATTTTCATCGTGAGAATGCGCGTGAGCACCTTTAACAGCGTCTGCAAAAACAAGTTGATTGGCTAAAGGCTTTCCATCCAACAGCAATTGAACATCGAGTTGCTCTCCTGTATGTTTCTCATAAGGATTTGCCATGGGAACAAACTCAATAGGATATCCCAAAACTGTTTTCCAATCATCAGTCTTTACATCACCGACTTGATAAATAGCCTTAACGTGCTTTTGGTAATTCTCAACCACATCTTGGTCTAACAAGCTATCCGCAGTACGTTGTTTGAGCATATCCAAAACACCATCGCTTTTAAGATATTTATTGAATTTCTCTGCGGTAAGTTCAATATTTCTGGCTCTAGTAGAAACACCTGCTACATAAGTTCCTGCATCACCTGTATTAAAGGTTAATTTTGTAATCGTACTATCTTGGTCTTGCCATTGCTCTGGATTAATAGCTACTCGATTTCCATGCGAAACTATGGACGCATCCAACATTCGATCGCGAGCAATAGTATTGTCACTTTTCTCAAAAGTACCGTTGTACAGGTTTAAAACCGCTTCTTGATTAGGCTGTAAAAAATAGGTTTCTAATTTTATATACAAATCATGACTGCAGAATAAGACAAGCGCAGCCAAAAAATAAAAAGGCTTGAAAAGTTTACTAGTTATTGACGTTGTTATTTTTCTTTTATTAAGTTTCATTGCTATAGTTGTTATGAATTATCTAAAGTGCTATAATATGTTGTTTGGCCTCCTCAAACTCTTTTACCATTTCGTTTACAATGTCTGCTACGGGTTTAATGTCGTGGATAAGACCTGCGATTTGCCCAATTTCGAGTTCGCCATCATCCAAGTCACCTTCAAACATACCGCGTTTGGCTCTGGCGCGTCCTAGTAGTTCTTTAAGCTGCTCTGGTGTTGGTGCGGTTTTATAAAGTTCTTGTACCTCGTTGTAAAACTTATTTTTAATGAGACGCACTGGTGCCAGTTCTTTTAAGGTCAATTGTGTATCTCCTTCTTTAGCATCTACCACAACTTGCTTAAAAGCTTGATGCGCTGAGGACTCTTCACTCGCCACAAAACGGCTGCCAACCTGTACTCCATCGGCTCCCAAAACCATACAGGCTAACATGGCTTTTCCGGTGGCGATACCACCTGCAGCAATTAATGGAATTTCTAAGTGTTCTTTTACCATTGGGATTAAAGTGAGCGTCGTAGTTTCGTCTCTACCATTATGACCGCCTGCTTCAAAACCTTCAGCCACAACAGCATCCACACCTGCAGCTTGTGCTTTGAGTGCAAACTTTACACTACTCACTACATGTACCACAGTAATGCCTCGCTCTTGTAACCAACTGGTCCATGTTTTCGGATTTCCGGCAGAGGTGAATACAATCTTTACTCCTTCTTCAACAATGATATCCATAATCTCTTCAATGTTTGGATATAGCATTGGCACGTTCACTCCAAAAGGTTTATCCGTTGCAGCTTTGCATTTTTGAATATGCTCGCGCAACACATCTGGATACATAGAGCCTGCACCAATTAAGCCTAAAATGCCTGAGTTGCTTGCTGCTGAGGCGAGTCGCCAACCGCTGTTCCAGATCATGCCTGCTTGTACGATTGGGTATTGTATATTGAATAATTCTGTGATTCTGTTTGCCATGAATTTTAAAATTTATAGGGTAAAGTTATGCAAAAAGATGCTGAATCAAGTTCAGCATGACAATGAATTGTTTTGATAAAATTCGTCAATTGGAGTTAATTTCACGAATAGAAATGAGGAAAATTTGTACTTCGACAAGCTCAGCAGAACTATTGAGAATAATAATTTAACTACTATTAGTTCTCGATACATTTTTAATCTCATTGCAATCGATTAAAAACACTCGAACTGACGTGACACTTAAAATAAAACCTTAGCCGTCAGTTCGAGTGATTTGTGAGTGTGCGAACAAATAGTATCGAGAACTATTTTGTCCGACAAAACTTCTCGATACAATCCTTCATACTTCAGGATCACTCGAAGTGACGTGACATATTAAATTAAACCTTAGTCTTCAATTCGAGCAGCAAGCTCAAGCTTGTTTATCGAGAAATCTCGGTTAGGAAGATTCTCGATACATTTTTAATCTCATTGCAATCGATTAAAAATACTCGAACTGACATAACACTTAAAATAAAACCTTAGCCTTCAGTTCGAGTGGATTTTAGGACGACAGGAATAAAATTTGTATCAAGAACTATTTCGATAGCAAGGCTTCTCGATACAATTCTTCGTACCTCAGAATCACTCGAAGTGACGCAATGCATAAAAATAAACCCTCTATTGTCAGTTCGAGTGATTTGTGAGTGTGCGAGCAAATCGTATCGAGAACACATCAGGAGTTAAAATTCTTCTTTGCTAGATTAGGTAGTTTATCAAATTCGCCATTAATTAGAGCTTCTTTTTTAGCTCTAGACCAATTCTTTATTTGCTTTTCAGTATTAATTGCTAAGTTAATATCAGTAAACTCTGCATAAAAGACCATTTTCAAAGGTCTACGACTGTATGTATAACTATCTTTATGTAAACCTATTTTATGTTCATTGATTCGTTTTTGAAGATTAGAAGTGATTCCTGTACAGTAAGAATCATCAGAACATTTTAGAATGTAAACATAAGATTGTTTCATTTCATAAATATAAAACTTCTTGATACAATTCTTCTTACCTGAGAATCACTCGAGTGACGAATATAAAAACTTGCCATTCTGAACTTAATTCAAAATCTAAAACAAACTAAGATTCTCGATACATTTTTAATCTCATTACAATCGATTAAAAACACTCGAACTGACATAACACTTAAAATAAAACCTTAGCCGTCAGTTCGAGTGGATTTTATGACGATAGGAATAAAATTTGTATCGAGAACTATTACGACATCAAGACTTCTCGATACAATTCTTTTAAGCCATGCTTAGGTATCTTCAATCAAAATATAGTTTGATTTTGATAGTCTCAGAATCACTCGAAGTGGCGTTACACTTTATTAAGAAATAACTCCTGAACCTAACAATTCATCATTGTTGTACCAAGCGACAAATTGACCTTCGGTAATGGCAGATTGTTTGTTTTCGAATTCCACATACAATCCTGAAGCAACTTTATGAAGTGTTGCCTTTTCTAAAGGTTGTCTGTAACGTATTCTTGCCATCACATCCATAGTTTCGCCTTCGTTTAGGGCTAAATCTTCCCGAATCCAATGCAATTCGTCATTAGACACAAAGAGTACGTTTCGTAATAATCCAGGATGGTTTTTACCTTGACCTGTGTAAATCACGTTTTCTTCAACATCAGTTTCAATGACAAACAATGGTTCTTTGGTACCACCAACTGCTAAGCCTTTTCGCTGCCCTTTGGTAAAATAATGTGCACCTTGATGCCTGCCAACTACTTTTCCATCAGATAAGGCGTACTCTGGCTTTTTGGCTAAATATGCCAATTCACCTTCTTTTGAAGTAAACTCTGGTTGCTTTTGGTTATAAACTTCAAGTGAGTCTTCTACCTCAACAATAACTCCTTCTTTTGGCTTTAATTGTTGTTGTAAAAAGTCTGGAAGCCTTACTTTACCAATAAAACATAAGCCTTGAGAATCCTTTTTCTCAGCCGTTATTAAATCTTGAGCCTTAGCAATCTCTCTTACCTCAGGTTTGGTTAATTCACCAATTGGAAATAATGCTTTTGCCAGTTGATCTTGCGACAACTGACACAAAAAGTAAGACTGGTCTTTATTCTTATCTTTTCCGGCTAAAAGCTGATGAATTTCTTTACCATCTTTTTCGATTATAGATTTACGACAATAATGTCCTGTAGCAACATAATCTGCACCCAAGTCGATGGCGATGTCCATAAAAACATCGAACTTAATTTCGCGATTACACAACACATCAGGATTTGGTGTGCGTCCTTTTTCGTATTCGTTAAACATGTAGTCTACAATACGCTCTTTGTACTGAACGCTTAAATCTACCGTTTGAAACGGAATACCTAATTTATCGGCTACCAACATAGCATCGTTACTATCTTCTAACCAAGGACATTCATCTGAAATGGTCACAGAATCATCGTGCCAGTTTTTCATAAACAAGCCAATAACTTCGTAGCCTTGCTCTTTTAAAATATAAGCTGCAACGCTAGAGTCTACACCACCCGAAAGTCCTACTATTACTCTTTTCATATCAACTACCCGCCTTTCGACACTGCTCAAGATAAACTTCAGCAGGAATCTCTTTAATTAACTTATTTATTCATATTTCAATTAGAGTAAATCTGGGAATCGGAATTATTTCAAGAACCTTCTGTAGCTCAAAAACTTCTCGATACAAAATTCCATGACATTGAATTTTACTTGAAATGACGGAATAAATAAAATTTATAAACTTAATTTTAGTCTTGTACTATATTGTCTGAAAAACTTCGGCAAAATTACAAATAAAAATAGCAATCTAATGTAGACTGCTATTCATAAAAACTATGTTATTTATAGCTTAAAGCTATTAATACTTTTTGATGACCTTATTGTTGGTATGGTCTATTTCTTTTTTAAGTTTTCCTGATTCGTAATAATACCAAATACCAGATTTTTTATCGTTGGTGTAATTGCCTTCAGAAGTTTTATTACCATCGGAATCGTAGTTAATGGTTTTACCATTTAATTCACCTTCTCTATATACAGATTGGCGAAGAAGCATTTTATTTTCTGAAAACCATTTAGACTCACCTTCTAATTTTCCATCCTTGTAATTTGTTTCTTCTGCTACTAATCCGTTTTTATAATAGACCGTTCTAACGCCTTCCAGCTTGCCTTCATCGTTGTAATGTTCTACAATCATTTTTGCCGAAGAATCTTTATGATAAAACACCCACTGACCAATGTAACGTTTACCGTTCATTTTGCCTTCGCTTATGACTTTCCCCTTAGAAGTAAAGAATTTAACATCAGATAAACTATCCTTTAAATTAAAGACTTTGGTGGCACTAAGCACACTTTTACCTTTAGAGAGTGTGTAGTATTTAAAAGTATCTATCTCTTTACCATGAACAAACTGACCTTCGTAACGTTTTTGATTGGTTTTATGGTAGTTCTTTGTCCATATACCGTGACGTTTCCCATCTTTATCGAATTGATTTACTGGCTTTTGAGCAAAAGCGATTGTTAAAGTTATTGTAAAAAAAAGTGTGAAATAAACTTTTTGTTTAATCATTTTATATTTTTGTTAGACAAACTAATCAGGTTTGTGTAATGTTGAACAATTTTAAAAACTCAAAAAAATGAAAATTATTTCAAAAACTTTCAAATTACTGACAGTATTTCTATTGGTTTTAGGTGTAACTGGATGTAGTGACGACGATGACAACAATGGACCAGGTGTACAATCTAATACTATTGTAGATGTTGCCTTAGCTAACGGTTTTACTTCTTTAGCTGCTGCATTAGAGGCTACAGACCTAGTGACAACTTTACAAGGTACTGGTCCTTTTACAGTGTTTGCCCCTACAAACGAGGCGTTTGATGATTTATTAAGTGCTACTGGTTTAGATCTTAACAGTTTAACACCAGAGCAAGAGGAACTTGTAACTAACATTTTGTTGAACCACGTAATAATTGGACAAGAAATCCCTGCTTCCACTCTAATAAGCGCTGGTTCTGGATATGCTTCAACAGCCTCACCTGGACCAGTTAATGGTTCTACTATTAGTCTTTATTATAATGTAGACAATGGTGTTGTTGAACTTAATGGTGGTTCCGATGTTGTTGATGGTATTGGTGCTGATGTAACTACCCCAGACGTAATGGCATCTAACGGTATTATTCATGTAGTAGATGCTGTTATTGGTTTACCAAACATTGTAGACCATGCGTTAAACAATAACAATTTTACATCACTAACTGGTGCTTTAGGATCAGAAAATTTAGTTGCTGCATTACAGGCTGATGGTCCGTTTACTGTATTTGCCCCAGATAATACTGCCTTTGGCAACTTTACAAATCCAAATTCTAATGCACTATCTAGCATTCTTTTAAATCATGTGATAGATGATTTTATTGTTGCAGCTGATTTAGTAAATGCAGGTGCAGGATATGAAAATACTTTAGCTAATGGCCCAACAGACCTAGTTGATAATGATGCGACAAACTTAAGCCTATATTTTAACGTTGGTGATGATGTGGTTATCAATGGAGGCCCAAAAGTAGCGGCTACTGATATCGTTGGAACAAATGGTGTTATACATGTTGTAGATGCTGTTATTGATATACCAACAGTTGTTTCTTTCGCTTTAGCAGATCCTAATTTTAGTAATTTAGTTGCAGCCTTATCAGAAGCGGACGGAAGTAGTGCTAATCCTATGTACATACCTACACTTCAAGGTGACGGACCTTTCACTGTATTTGCACCAAACAACCAAGCATTTGCAGACTTATTAGATGGTGCTACTGTAGCTGATTTAGATGACACACTCCTGAATAGTGTCTTAGCTCATCATGTTTCTACAGCTGGAAATGCAGTTTCTGGTGACCTCAACCCAAATGCTACAACTACTATACCAACACTCCAAGGCGATGATATAATAATTACGCTGCCAGGTACAAATGGAAATATTGCTGATGTAGAGGATGGAGCAGGAAACACTGACGTGGGCATAGTAGCTGTTGACGTACAAGCTGGTAACGGAGTTATTCACGTATTGAATAAAGTAATGCTACCATCTGCAGATTAAAAAAGAAGAATCGAGGCTGATTACCTCATTTTTATATTGATTGATTTAGTTAGTAGAAAAGCCCAGACAGTCGTCTGGGCTTTTTTTGTGCAAGATCTTAGCATTTATTTAACTCATAAAAAAGATTTTTTTGATATTTTATGTATAAACATTAATTCTTTAAAACACTATAAATGAAAATCTTACACCTTAACAAAATTAAAACACATATTTTAATGCTTATAATGCTTCTATTGGTGCAAGCATGTAGCAATGATGATGATAACAATGATAATATGCAGAATAACATTGTCGATGTTGCTGTAGAAAACAATCTAAACTCATTCGTGTTGGCTTTAGAACTTACAGACCTAAAATCTACACTTGAGAATTCTGGTTCTTATACAATTTTTGCACCGAATGATAATGCCTTTACAGAGTTTTTGGTAACATCCAATATAGATCTTACAAATATGAATGCCTCACAAATTGTATTTTTGAGGAATGTACTGCTCAACCATGTAGTTGCGGAAAACATATTATCCTCTTCTGAGATTACCTCATTGGGAATGGGTTATTTGAAAACCGAGGCTGATGGTGTCGGTGGCAATGATATTAATTTATACTACGAAGCAAACGGTAATAATTTACGACTAAATGATGAATCTTCTGTTATTGAAGCGGATATCGTTGCATCTAACGGAATAATTCATATCGTTTCTAACGTTATACCACTACCCACAATAATGACATTCATTAAGGCAGACTCGAATCTAAGTTCTCTTAATAATGTATTGACACAAGATGAACAAGAACAACTTTCAGAAACACTTATGCTTCCTGATTTAGTCTTGCCAGCTCCATTTACACTATTTGCTCCCGAAAATTCAGCTTTTTTAGGGTTTATTAACAGCAATCCAGAAATTAACAGTATTGATGATATTGATGCTGATACTTTAAATAAGATATTGCAACACCATGTTGTTGTAGAATCAAATATGAGAGCATCCGATCTGTCTAACGGTATTTCTATAGAAACTTTAGAAGGGGATTCTATTATCGTGAGCTCATCAGTCAATGATGACAATAATCAAATAAGCTTAGAAGATGGTAGTGGTAATACAGGTATTGATATTTCACAAATTAATATACAAGCAGATAATGGTGTTATTCATATTATTGAATCAGTACTAATTCCTACTATAGAGTAACAACAACTTGCATAAAAAAAACCAGATAAATTTATCTGGTTTTTTTGTTTTACTTTTTTCTTTTTTGTTGTGCTTGCTTTTGCTGCTCAGCTTGCTCCATCATCTCTTTCATTTTACGTTGAAAACGATTTTCTTTCTTAGGTTTACTCTTGCTTACTTCTATTTTAGCCAACACCTTATCTTCATCAATAATATAGTTTTTAATTACCAACATAATACCGATACTAATTAGGTTAGAAATGAAGTAATATAAACTTAAACCAGAAGCATAGTTATTAAAGAAGATTAGCATTAATAATGGTGAGAAGTAAATCATATACTTCATCATTTTACTCATATCTGGCATACCTTCTTGTGGTGGTGCTTGCATTGCTGTCTGTTGACCTGTTGTCATTTTCATATAGAAGAAAATAGCAATAGCTGCTAATATTGGGAACAAGGCTACGTGATCTCCATAAAATGGTATATTAAAAGGTAAATCTGCAATGGAATCATATGAACTCAAATCATCTGCCCAAAGGAAGCTTTTTTGCCTTAAATCGAAAGCTGTTGGGAAGAACATAAACAGCGCATAGAACACAGGAATTTGCATTAAACCAGGCAGACAGCCACTAAGCGGACTTGCACCAGCTTTGCTCTGTAATGCCATAGTTTCTTGCTGTGCCTTTAACTTATTGTCTTTATATTTTTCTCTTATAGCATCTAGCTCTGGCTTTAATATTTTCATCTTTGCCTGAGATAAGAACTGTTTGTACTGTACAAAAGACAGCATAAGTTTAACTAAAACCGTCATTACAATAATAGCAATACCATAAGGTAAGATACTACTTAACCAACCAAATAACGGGATGAATAATGCTTTGTTTATCCAACCAAAAATTCCCCAACCGAAAGGAATACTTTCCTCTAAACTCTTGTCGTATGCTTTTAAAACCTTAGCATCTGTAGGCCCATAATATAGACCTAGATTTTTATTTACCTCACCTCCTTTATAGGCTAATGGTATTTTTGAAGTATATAGTTTAGTAAATAAGGTATCTACTTCTTCATCTTCAACTAAATTTTCAGAGGTGAGCTCTGCTTTTGAAAACGGATTATCTTTTGCTACCAATATAGAGCTAAAGAAATGTTGTCTGTACGATAACCACTCAACATCCTCAACCGTTTCATTATCATCTCCCATTTGAGATAACTTTTCTACACGATTCTCATCGTGCATATAGGTTAATCTTGTGTAACGATTTTCGTAGCTAATACTCTTAGCATGTCTAATACCTTTTTGCTTCCAATCTAATGTAATTGGTTGCGATGTGTTAAACTCTCCGTTTAAACCTTGTGACTTGATTGAAAAATCAATCATGTAATCATCTGGTTTTAACTCGTATCTATACTCTAAATATTCTGTTTCAGAAAACTTGAGCTTCATAGACACAATAGTATTTTCACCACTCTTGCTTACACTTGGTTGAAATGGGTAATCTTTTGTATTACGTATACGATTATCTGACGTACCAAATGTAATATTAAAGGCACTGTTTTGGTCTTTAACCATATATATTGGCAGTGAGTCGAAGGTTACAAACTTTTTAAGTTTTACTTCAGCCAAATGGCCTCCCATTCTGTTAAACTTTAACTGAAACACATCAGTTTCTAAAGTTGTAAAGTCTTCACCTGGTACTGTTAAGGCATAAGCTAAAGATCCTTCTTTGCTTTGAAGTGATGCTAATTGCGTAGAATCTAAATCTTTTGTATTGATATAATCCGATGCAGTTGTTACAACAGCTTCATTTTGTTCACTGTTCTTCCTCTCTGCTTCTACTTGCTCTTGCTCTGCTTTTTTCTGAGCTTCAATCTCTTCTTCAGTTGGTGCGTTCTGGTACATCATGTACACCAAAATCCCAAAAATGAGAACAAAACCAATGATTGAGTTAATATCGAGTTTCTTTTCTTCCATAATTTAGTTCGTACGCTACGATTGAATGATTACTGTTTTGGCTATCCCAAAAAGTTGTCCAAAATTCATTTTACGCCAAAGTGGCATATTATTTCATGCGATGGTTATTATTGTTTTTATATTGTGGCATATAAACTTTGAGGTTTAAAACTAATCTCTGCTCTTTAAGGCTAAAGATTATTTTAAACTTGTCGGTTTCTTCTTCTTGTATTTTAAAGCTGCTTTTACAAATTCCACAAACAAAGGATGTGGATTGGCAACTGTACTTTTATATTCCGGATGGTATTGTACACCAACAAACCAATTGTGCTCTGGTATTTCAATGATTTCTACAAGTCCAGTATCTGGATTTAATCCTGTAGCTTTCATTCCTGCAGCTTCAATCTGTTCTTTATAATCGTCATTAAATTCAAAACGATGTCTGTGACGTTCTTTTATACTTGTTTTACCATAAACTTTATATGCTATGCTTCCTTCTACAATATCACAATCCCAAGCACCTAAACGCATCGTGCCACCTTTATTAACAACATCTTTTTGAGATTCCATAAGGTTAATTACAGGATGCGGTGTATGCTCATCCATTTCTAAAGAGTTAGCATTGTTAAGATTAAGGACGTTTCTGGCGTATTCTATAACTGCCATTTGCATCCCTAAACAAATCCCTAAAAATGGAATATTGTTTTCTCTTACAAATTTAACTGCATCAATTTTTCCTTCTATTCCACGCTCTCCAAAACCAGGTGCTACTAATACACCATCTAAATGACCAAGCTTGAAATCTATATTATCTTCATTTAAAAACTCTGAATGAATTGGCTCTACGTTAACCTTTACTTCATTCTCTGCTCCTGCATGAATAAAGGCTTCTAAGATTGATTTATAGGAATCCTGAAGTTCTACATATTTACCAATTAAACCAATAGTAACTTCGCTTTTAGGATTTTTATGGCGCTTTAAAAACTCGTTCCAACGGTCTAAGTTTGGCTCATCACTTTTTAGATCTAGTTTCTGTAGCACTACCTTATCTAAACCTTCATCGAGCATTAAATTTGGTACATCGTAAATAGTTGAAGCATCAATAGATTGAATAACGGCTTCTTTTTTTACATTACAAAAACGTGCTAGTTTCTCTTTTAAGCCTTCTTGTAACTCATGTTCTGTTCTACACACTAAAATATCAGCATGCACACCACTTTCCATTAAAGTCTTTACACTGTGCTGTGTTGGTTTTGTTTTTAATTCGCCAGCAGCAGACAAATAAGGTATTAACGTTAAGTGAATAACTAAAGCATTATGCTCACCTAATTCCCATTGTAACTGACGTACTGCTTCAATGTAAGGTAAAGATTCTATATCACCTACGGTTCCACCAATTTCTGTAATCACAATATCATAGTCACCAGAATTACCAAGAATTTGAATTCTATGCTTAATTTCATCTGTAATATGAGGAATCACCTGAACTGTTTTTCCTAAGAATTCACCACGACGTTCCTTATCAATAACACTCTGGTAAATTCTACCAGTTGTAACGTTATTAGCTTGTGATGTGGCTACATTAAGGAAACGTTCGTAATGTCCAAGATCTAAATCGGTTTCTGCACCATCATCTGTAACATAGCATTCACCATGTTCATAGGGATTTAATGTACCTGGATCTATGTTAATATACGGATCTAACTTTTGGATGGTAGTCCTGTAACCTTGGGCTTGTAATAATTTGGCAAGAGATGCCGCGATAATGCCTTTTCCTAGTGAGGAAGACACTCCGCCTGTTACAAAAATATACTTAGGGTTTGTGGTCATGTTACGTTGTTAAACGCAGGCAAATTTACAATAAAAATTCGCTTAAGAGCAATTATAAAGTTGCAATCTCAAAATAAGTTTTACGCATTTATAAACACCCTATATGATACAAATCTGCCATTACTTGCATTTTCACGATTTTATTTTAAATACTTAAGTAAATATGAGACATTTGGTTAGCATCGTTAATTTTTAAAGATTCAAAATTCCCTAACCAACAGAACTAAAAATGACACCAAACAAACTCATTCTAAACATCCTATTTGGATTTCTTCTAATAGCTTCTGCTCAAGCTTTTATTGAGATTATCTTGGTGACTTACATGCATTATGGTCTTAATAATGATTTTAGAGAAATACATTTTAAGTACTATTCGCTTATTGTTGGCGTTGTTCTTGCTTTGTCGTTGGCAATTTTAGTTGTTGAATTATTTGTAAAAAAAAACAGGTCTAAAGATTTTAGTTTACCAAAACATTCCAAGCTTTGGTTTGTGGTTTTTATAACTGTATTGATCTTTATTCCTGTTGTTAATCATATTTCAAACCAAAAATTCATGAGCATGTACAATGACTATGAATTAACAAGATACCTCAGCAATAGAAATGTGAATGAAATTTTTGAAAACGTAGATTTAAGCGTTTTGATTTCTAAATGGGTTTTGATTGTGGCACTATTTATTTCCGCAGCTTATTATTATAAAAAAGGAATAAAATAACTACTTTTTATAATCACGTTTAATGGTATAAATCAATTCTTCAAGACCATTGATTTTAATATCGTGCATTTGAATCATCATTCTGCCCAATTTTCCTTCAGGAAATCCTTTTTGCTTAAACCATGTATAATAATACTCTGGGATGTCAACCAAATATTCACCTTTGTATTTTCCAAAAGGCATTCTATAATTTGCTAACTCTATTAATGCTTCTTTATTAGGCTCCATAACTATATCATTATTAAAAATAGATTCCTGCCTTCGCAGGAATGACAAGAGGCATTTTATAGTGTGCTAACTCTATTAAAGCTTCTTTACTTCCTTCCAATAGTATTATGACTTATATTTTTCTAGTTTTTTAAGCTCTTCTTTAATGTAATTTTCCCAGTAATTTTGAGCATCAACATTTATGGAGTGATTGGTTTGCTGATCGTATGTTTTTTGAGTTTTGTCTAAAGCCTCATTTATAGCCACATGAATTTGATTCATTTGAATCTTGATATTTTGATTAACGACTAAACGCTCTAACTGCTCCCTAAACTTACGCACATATAACTCTGTAATATCAAAGTGCAATTGCTCGTGCGCAAGAATATAATCATTTGCCTTTTCTGAGAAATACCAAGACTTATTTGGATAAAAATGTGCTTCTACAGACGTTGAATAATCAATAATTCGTTTTCCTGTTGTTTTTACTGAGTATCCAAAAGTAATGCCTGAAGCTGTTAAAGCCACTGCATCTGAATTTGGGTTTGGACTGCCTTTAAAATCTTCCCAAGTCAATTTATGTGTATCGTTCCATGTTATGGTTTCTTCATTAGAAGATGCAACGAACAAAAACAAAATTGAAATTATAAGATATTTAATTTGCATTTATTTCCAGTTAAACGTGATATCCTTTTCGATATCTGGATGTAAACTGTAATGCACAGGACAAGTATTTGCTGTATGCTCTAATATTTTTTTTGTTTTAGCATCTGCTTCAAACGGAAAATTAAGTACAACTTCTATTTTAGAAATTCGTCTTGGATTACTCGCCATAGTTTTAGTGACCTCAGCTGTTGTTCCGGACATATCAACATCCATGTCTCTGGCTTTAATTCCCATAACCGTTAGCATACAACTTGCTAATCCTGTAGCAACAGTATCTGTAGGTGAAAACGCTTCTCCTTTACCGTTATTGTCTACAGGTGCATCTGTTATGTAGCTGTTACCAGATTTTATATGCTCACTTTCTGTTCTAAGATCACCTATGTAAGTTACTTTTGAGGTCATAATTAATTGGCTTCGACAATTCTTAAATTATCATACTTTACAATATATATGGCTTCATTAACATAACCGCCAAATAATGATTTATTGTACCTAAACTTGTTTTCTATGTATTCAGTTTCGATAAGGTCTTTTGAAGCTTCATATAAATTATCTTCTGTTGCCAAACGCAATAATATGTCTAATGTAATATCAAATCCTCTTGCCGCGTACTTACTTGGTGACACACCAAATTCCCTTTTGTAAGCTTTTACAAAACCATTTGACTTGTACTCATCAAAGTTTTTATGAATAGAAGGATAATGGAATTTTAGGTTAGACAAATTATTATTATCAACGTCCTTACCTTCAAATGCCTTATTTATATCTAGTGTAACTAAAACTATCTCAGTTTTATCAACGATTAGTGCATTAAGCATACTTATAACACTTGATGCGAAAGCACCATTATTAGTCTCCAAAAACACTATAGTCTTTCCTGGTTTAAAAACATTTTCTAACTGAACTGGATATATAAAATGTGCATCCTTACCTGTCTTTTTATCTTTTTGTGAATAAATCTGAGTTGCTGTAGGAAATTCTCTTATAATCATTTCGCTAACATCTTTGTGAGATTGGTCCGCAATTACAACTACTTTAGTTTTTAAACTGTCAGCCTTTACAAATTCTATCATTGCTTTCTGCAACAATTTATCCTCAGGAATAGTTTGAAAAACGTTAGCATGAACTTCTTTAGGCTTATTTAATGCTGCTATTACTGGGACTCTATCGCCTTTTAAGCCATTTGCAACTCTATCAAAATTCTTTTCTTGTATTGGTCCTATTACCGCATCGTAATCTGAAAAATCATTATCAGCTAGTATCCTACTTACTGTTGAGGGTTGATATTCTGTATCAAATACTTTTAAATCTGTAGAAATACCAAGTTGTTTAGCAGAATCTAATGCCATCCTTACACCAACATGAAAATCTAAAACGGTAGACAACAGTTTATTTTTCTTTATCTCTTCTTTTGCTTCTTCAACAGAGTCTACATCAATTCTATTGAGTCGATAAGGTAGCATTAAAGCTAATTTCTTAACCTTAAAGTTTTTAATTTTAGACTCAAGATTAGTGGTTTCAACATCTGATAAACCCATAGTGGTTTCTGCAGTTACTGGAATTTTTAAAACCATACCAGCTTTTAATCCACTCTCTTTTAGCTCAGGATTTAGGTCTTCTAATTCTTCTTGTGTAAGCCCTGTTTTTATTTTTAATCTGTAAAAGCCTTCTTTAGGCAATACTTCGTAGTAATTGTATTCAGACTCAATAGGTTTCTCGTCCTCGTCTTCAATATTTGGTACGTTGAGTTCATCTCCTGGTTGAAGGATAGGTTTCATATCAGGATTTAGAGCTTCTAGTTCTTCAACAGTAATTCCAAATTTATATGCAATTCTCCACTTCCCTTCTTTAGGCTGAACTTTATACTTTTTGACCGTATTCTTTAGGCTAACTTTTGAAATAAAAGTCTTGTATCTAGGTATTCTAATTTTATCACCTTTCTTAAGGTTTTCGGAATACAAAAAACGATTAGCTTTTTTTATTTCATCTTCTGAAACTCCATATTTTTTAGATAAGCCGTAGAGTGTCTCTTTTCGCTTTACTTTATGGTTTTTATAGCCTATTAACTCTTTTGATTCCTCATTAAAAGGTTCATTTTTAATTTTTGAATTTGGAATAATTAAAACCGTATTAGGTTGAAATTTAGTTTTTGCATCAGGGTTTAATGCTAAAATATCAAAAGGTGTTACCAAGTACTTTTTTGCAATACTCTCAATCGTTTCGCCTTCTTTGATCTTATGTTCAATATAGTTTTGAGCATTAAGATTTAGACCCAAAATGATTACTATAACGGCTAATAATTTCTTCATGTATTTTAATTTACCTTATCCTGATTTTTAGAAACAAAATCAACGCTGTAGTCACTATTTTATTCCCATTCTATCGTTGCAGGTGGCTTAGAACTGATATCGTAAACAACTCTGTTAACACCTTTTACTTTATTTATAATTTCATTTGAGGTCTTTTGCAAAAACTCATATGGTAAATTTACCCAGTCTGCCGTCATTCCATCTGTACTCTCAACAGCTCTTAATGCCACACATTTTTCATAAGTACGCTCATCTCCCATTACACCAACACTATTAACTGGTAATAACATTGCTCCTGCTTGCCATACCTTATCGTATAAATTCCAAGAACGCAGGTTATTAATAAAAATAGCATCTACCTCTTGTAATATACGAACTTTCTCACGAGTTAGATCTCCAAGAATACGAATTGCCAATCCTGGACCAGGAAAAGGATGACGACCTAATAAGTGCGAATCCATATTCATAGAAGCACCAACGCGTCTTACCTCATCTTTAAACAATGCCTTTAAAGGCTCAACAACCTTTAATTTCATAAAGTCTGGCAAACCACCAACATTATGATGGCTTTTTATAGTCGCGCTTGGTCCACCTGTTGCAGAAACACTTTCTATAACATCTGGATAAATGGTTCCTTGTGCCAGCCATTTTACATCTTGTATAAGATGCGCTTCATCATCAAAAACCTCAATGAACACACGACCTATTGTTTTTCTCTTTTCTTCTGGGTCGCTCTTACCTGCTAAGGCATCCAAAAAGCGTGCCGAAGCATCTACTCCCTTAACGTTTAATCCCATGCCTTCGTATTGGTGAAGCACATCTTCAAATTCATTTTTACGTAGTAAACCGTTATTCACAAAGATGCAATACAGATTTTTACCTATAGCTTTATGCAACAGCATGGCAGCTACTGAAGAATCTACACCACCTGACAAACCTAATACGACTTTATCGTTACCAAGTTTTTCTTTAAGCTCTTCAACAGTTTCTTCCACAAATGCATTAGGTGTCCAATCTTGATTGACCTTAGCAATTTTTACTAAGAAATTTTGAAGTAATTGATGTCCATCTGTTGAGTGATATACCTCTGGATGAAACTGAATAGCATACGTATCTTCGCCTTTAATTTTGAATGCAGCATTTTCTACATCTTCAGTACTTGCCAGTAAAACTCCACCTTTTGGCAGTTTTTTAATGGTATCGCTATGGCTCATCCATACTTGACTACCTTCATGAATATTCTCAAAAAAATCTTCGTTAGGTTTTATAAAGCCAAGATGCGCTCTACCATATTCTCTGGTGTTAGATTCTGCGACTTCACCACCAGAAAAATGAGCCAAATACTGCGCACCATAGCACACGGCTAACATTGGCTTTTTACCTCTAATGTTTGAAAGGTCTGGATGAAGTACATCTTCTCCTCTTACAGAATTTGGGCTTCCTGATAAAATTACGGCCTTAAAGCTATCTGAATCTGAAGGAATTTTATTGAATGGGTGAATCTCACAATAGATATTCAACTCTCTAACTCGGCGTGCAATAAGCTGCGTGTACTGCGATCCGAAATCTAAAATAAGGACTTTGTTGTGTTGCATGTGCAAAAATAACAAATGCGCTCACATTGAAGATTTGAGTTGTCAACTTTTTTAGATATTTTTTTAACAACAATTATTCTAAAATTCTAAACTGAAAAATGTTAGATTCAGAGGTGTTTCCTTCAACATCTTTTGTTACAACTTTCCAATAATAAATGTTGTTTGGCGCTACAGCTACTGTCAGCTGATTTGCTGTAATATCATTCGTATTAAGTTCTGGTGGATTATTAGTAGAGACGTACACATCATAACCAACAATATCATTTTCTACATCACTTCCTTCCCAATGAAGTATTACAGAATTAGTACTAGAAATGTTTTGCGCCATCATAGGAGCTATTAAATCTGCTGGAAATGGTGGATATGTAACAATACCAGGACCTGCGTTATAAAAATTCCAAATAGCACTTACTTTAGCTTCATCTTGGTGATTATACTCCACAAACCATCTATACGCAACCGCTCGCTGAATAGTTATTGGCAATATAAAATCACTTGTCTCATATTGTGTTGTATTACTCGAAGATAAATTCTCTAAAGTAAGTGTATATGTTTCTGCATTACTATTTGGTTCCCATTCAAAAAACACGGTACTCTCTGTTTCCGTAATATTAGTGCCTTCATTACACAGATCATCCTGATGTGGAAAAACTAGGTTGACTCCCGTTGGTAAATCTTGTCCATTTCCGTTGCCGTTTGGATTGCCATCATTGGTAGTATCACTACAAGACACTATTAGCATAAAAGCACAAAGTATATAAATCGTCTTTTTCATTTTTTAATGATTTTATAGGATGACACTCCTGATTTTGATCTGATTTTAAGTAAATACACTCCATCTCTAAGCTTGTCCGTATTGAGTGTCATATCAGTACCTTTGTTTTCTATGACTTTACTTAAAACCATCTGCCCTAAAGTGTTGTAAACATTAATACTTACCTCATTCTCTACTATACCGTTATACATCTTTATTTCATCTTGAAAGGGATTTGGGTATATTAGATATTGATTATCATAAAAGAATCGTTTTTCATAACTGCCCTGACAATCTAAATCTGTTTCTATTTTTAAAATGTTCTCACCTTGTTGTAATTGTAATTCTAAATTTGAGTTATGGGTAGTAAATCCTTCACCATTAAAATCGACGTTGTAAACATTACCACCAAACAAATCAACCTCAATTTTACCGTTCGAAGCTGGCCTACTGGCAAAAACTTCAATTGGATTTGGCTCAGTTATCACTATAGTATAACAAGACTCATAGTTTGGCCATTCTTCTATGGTTATACACATGCTATATGTACCTGCTAAAAGATTAAAGATTTCTACATCGTTAGTAAAATCGTATTCCTGGTAAAAATCTTCACCTGTTGGTTCAATAATATCTTCACTAAAAAGCGATGCTGTATAATTATATAACTCTTGTGCAATAATAGTTATCTTACCATTATTACTATTAAGACATGCTTCTCCAGTTACGGTTACCGAAAAATTATCAACTGGTAAATTGATTACTTCACAACCAAATAAATCTACAGGTGCACCAAACGTTGTACCAGGACAAAGGTCATCTTCATTTGGCACTCCATCATTATCCGCATCTTCGCAAATAATTTGATAACTAGCTGAAGCATCCTTACTCCAATTATCGAAGATGCCATCTTCATTATTAATTACTGCCACAGGATCATCCACCAAAATACATCCTAAACTAGAGTTGTTTGTAGCATTAAAAATCTGTAGATTTTCATTGTTACCATTCTGAAGATTAAGTTGATCACCAGCCAAAGCGTTAGATTGACAAAACAAGATATTTAGGTTTGGATTCTGTGTAAGATCTAAACTATTCAACATATTGAATGCACAATTAAAATCTTCTAAACCAAATAATGTAGATACATCTATATCTGTAATAGAATTATTAGATATATCTAGATTAATTAGGCTCGTATTGCCATTAACAATAAGTTGTGAAAGATTATTATTTGAAACATTTAAAGTTGTAAGATTTGGTAAGACCGAAATATCTATTTCATCTAATAAATTATCTGAAGCATCAAGGCTAGCCAATAACACATTATTACTAAAATCTACAGTTTCAATAAGATTATCTTCAATATCTAAACTCAGCAAGCCAATAAAATCTTCAATTCCTGTTAAGTCTGATATTTCTCTTGAGCTTATATTTAAAAATTCAATTTCTTCTATAGCTTCAGTAGTAACATAATCATCTAATGGACCAGAATCATATCCAAAATCTATTAAAGCTTGTTCAAAATTATCGTCTGGCACATAAGTTTCACCAAAGAAACATTCTATTGCCAACTGCGTTGTAGTATCTATAGTCCAAGTTGCAACTGGAGGTATCGCTCCTGTATCTGTTTCTATACAAGTAAGGTTAGGATTGTTTTGTGCATTCAGATTTAATAAGATTCCATTTTGAGTGTTTCTTACATTAAGCGTTTCTAATACATTGGACTGACAACTAAGACTTGTTAGCGCTTGATTTTGCTGAAAATCTAAATCTAGTATAGCATTATCATCGCAATTAAAAACCTGAAGTGTTAGCACTTCACTTGGAAGAAAATCAGTAAAATCATTCGATGCAATATTTAAGTCTGTAAGGTTTATATTATTGATTAAATCTAGATTTCTAATTGTGTTATTTGAGCAATTTAAATTTACTAAAACTGTATTACTCATTACATTTAGACTTGATAGTTGATTGTTAGAACAATCTAGAACTAACAAATTAGTATTAGAGCTTAAATCTACTTCTGAAATGGCATTAGACGCACAATTAAAATTCTCTAAAGCTAAAAAGTCTTCTAGTCCAGTTAAATCTGCAATATTATTACCACTTACATCTAAGGCTAAGACACCTTCAATATTTGCAGTAAGTACATAGTCGTTTAAAGGGCCTGAATCGTATCCTAAGTCTATGAGTGCTTGCTCAAAGTTATCGTCTGGCACATAGGTTTCACCAAAATTACAATCTTCGTTATAAGATGTCGCTTCATCTTTTATCCATGCTGCAGGAACATTATTAACATCATCTACTTGTATACATTCTAGATTAGGATTATTAGATGCACTAAAGTTTATAATATCTTGATTGATTCCGTTTTGTATATTGATAAAACTGAATAGATTGTTGGATATATTTATAGAAATACTTTCTGGACAAAATTCAGTTTGATTTGTCTGAAAAACGCAAGCGGAAACAGCAATTGTAGTTAAATCTAAATCATTTTCAAGTTGATTGTTACTTAAATTTAATGTTTTTAGTAAGCTTAAATCTGTGCCTAAATTTACACTCGTTAACATATTTGCACTGGCATCAACTTCTATTAGATTAGTATTGTTATTTAAGTCTAATGTGCTTAATTGGTTTCCAGAACACTTTATAGATTTAAGCAATGTATTTGAGCTTAAATCTAGATTTGCAATTTCATTAAAAGCACAGTTTAAAAACTCTAATTGCGTATTTGAATTACTAATAAGTGTCGTTAAACTATTTTGCGATAATAAAGCTTCAACCAAGTTAGTATTACTTGTAAGATCTATATCAGAAATTTGGTTGTTACCTATTGATAAAAACTCTAATGAAGTGTTATTGGTAGTGTTAAGTTGCGTTAATTCATTAGATGCACTATTTAACCTTTCTAATCCTAAATAATTATCAACCCATAAATTTTGCAGGTTGTTATTAACACAACTTAGACTTATTAATGTATTGTTATTTACTGTTACTGTTTGCAAATTATTTAATGCATTACTATCACAATTAAGGCTTTCTAAAACCGTATTACTACTTATATCTAAATCTGATAAGTTGTTATTAGAACAGTTTAACTCTCTCAATACAATATTGCCAGAAACATTTAGTATGTCTAAGTTATTATCGGCACAGTCTAATAATTGTAAATTGACGTTCTGTGAAGTATCAAGATTATTTAGATTGTTGTTTGCGCAATAGAGTTCTACTAAATTTATAGTACCTGTAGTATTGAGTAATCCATTTGCATCATTAACATCATTGGTAAGTAAATAATTAGAACTACAGTTTAAACGCTCTAGGTTTATCATATTGCTAACATCTAAAGCATCTAAAAAATTCCCACTACAATCTAACTCAATCAAAGATTTAAAATCTTGTATTCCGGTAAGATCTGATATACTCTCATTACTCACATTTAGGTTTTGTACATGTTCTATATTAGCAGTTAATACTTGCCCATCAATAACATCATCATATCCAAAATCGATTAAGGCTTGTTCAAAAAAGGTATCAGGTATCAGTGTAATTCTATTGTTAAAGCAGTCTCCATCGTAAACCGTAAAATCATCTTTTTGCCAGTTTGCAGGAATATTTCCAACAACAGCATCATCTATATTTATACAGAATAAATTGGGATTTATTGTAGTATTAAACACTACTAGTAAAGCGTTATTACCATTTTCGATATTTAAAGTTCTTAGGGAATTGTTACTACAAAGAACTGAAGTTAAAGCTATATTTACTGTAAGGTCTAAATCTTCTATCTGGTTAATAGAACAATCTAAAATTTGTAGTGCAGTATTATTACTCAAATCTAGACTGATAAGGCTATTGTTAGAACAATTTAAATCTTGTAGAGCGACAAAACCTTCAATTCCTGTTAAGTCTTCAATCGCCAAACTAGAAACATCTAAAACCGTTACACCATTAACATCTGCAGTTGGTACAAAATTATTTAGTGTACCATCAGAATCTATACCTTGGTCTATAAGTGCTTGCTCAAAATTATCGTCAGGCACATAAGTTCCACAATCTAAATTATAAGTAGCTATTGCTTCTTTTTGCCAACCTGCCGCTGCATTTGCAAAAGCAGCATCATCAACTTTTATACAGAACAAATTAGTATTGTTTGTTGCATTAAAATTGGTGATTACATTGTTATTACCATTGTTAATATTTAGAGCAAATAAGTTATTGTTGTTACACAACAGACTTGTTAATGCAGTATTAAAGCTAACATTTAGATTCTCTACTTGATTCATTGAACAGTCTAAATCAGTTAACAACAAATTGTTGCTTGAATCTAAACCAGTCAATGCATTAACAGAACAATTCAGTACCGTTAAAGCTGTATTTGTTTCTATATTGAGTTCTTCAACTAAATTCCCTGAACAATTAACTGTAACCAAAGACGTATTTACACTTAAGTCTAAATATGATAAATTGTTATTAGATACATCTATTTCTTGCAATGCTAGATTATTAGAAATGTCAATAGTTTCGATTGTATTGTTATTACAATCTAAAACTTCGAGTGTAGTAAAATCTTCTATACCTATTAAACTCGTTATAGAAGCATTAGAAACATTTAAATCAACAACTGTTTCAATATTTGCGGTAAGTACTAGATTATCTAACACATCATCGTAACCAAGATTAATTAGTGCTTGCTCAAAATTATCATCTGGCACATAGGTGTAAATATCTACACAATTAGCATCTGTAAAGTAGGTCCAATCGTCTTTTACCCATCCATTTGGCGTAAAACCATTGTCTATTTGTATACAGAATAAATTAGGATTATTTGAAGCATCGAAAATTGAAACCAAATCATTAAATCCATTAGCTACAACCAATGATGACAATTGATTTCGCGATACATTAATTGACGACAAACCTTGACAAACCGTTACGGGATCTGTTTGAGGATCTGGGCAAACCACAGAGTTAATAGCGCTTAAATCTAAGTTAGTTAAAGCATTATCAGAAACATCAAGATTTCTTAACAGCGCATTTGCCGAAAAGTCTAGCATCGTAATTTGATTTGAAGCACAAAACAGGCTTTCCAAATTTGTATTATTACTTACTGTTAATTCACCTGCTATTCTATTATTAGACACATTTAACAATGATAACTCTGTATTAGCAGAAACATCTATACCTTGTAACTGATTACTAGACGCTGTAAGACTTTTTAGAGCAATATTATTAGTTACGACCAGGTTTTGAATTTGGTTATCAGAACAGTTTAAGGATTCTAAATTTAGGTTGCTATCAACTACTAAATCCGTAAGACTGTTAGAGCCACAGATTAATGACACTAAATTCGTATTGTTTGAAACATCTAAAAAAGACAGGTCATTATTACTGCAAAGTAAATTTTCTAAATCTATAAAAGCTTCAATACCAGTAAGATCTTCAATACCTAAATTACTAACTTCGAGAAGCACAACGGTATTGATTCTATTAGTAAAAACCAACCCATTATTACTAATACCATCTCCCATGCTTGTATCATCGCCAACAGCAACTTCAGTACCATCTGCAGCATGTGTTTCTAGATAATTCTCAAAGTTTGCATCTGGTATAGCAGTTGTCTGTGCACTCAAACCAGACCATAAAACAATTGATAAGAATGACGTTATTAAAACCAGTTTTTTCATAATGTTTTAGTTTTCAGACACGACTACATTGAGTTTTAATGTCTTCCTTTGATATCAATCTCTTGATGAAAGTGAATTTGCTTGCTTAATTCTTCTTGAATCATATTGAAAAACTTTGTTTTAAATTCCTCATCTGTTTTAAGCTTGTTTAAAGCCTCAACTAATTTTTCGTTTTCACCATTTTTATTAGAGCTAAGTATCATCTGCTCAGCAAGGATTAATCCTTTTTCAAAATCATCTCTTGTAATTTCATGATATATGATATCGCTTTCTGGAGATTCAATGACTTCATATTTAGAATGGCTCTCTTTTTCATTTTCAACTATTTGTCTTGTGTATGTTCCATTTTCAACATTATTTATTCTATCTAAAATGCTTTCTATTTGACCTTTTAAATAAGTGATTTCTTTTGCTTGCTGATCTACTTTATCTTCTAACCTTTGAATAATAAATTGACTATCATTTCTATTAACACCTACAGCTGTGTTAATTAATCGCATTCCCATAGGATCATTACTCTCTGCCCATGCAACACCTACAATATTTTTAAGTTGACGAGATGAGATGTACTCTGGCTTTATTGCCATACCAATACCATCATTTTTACCACTAGGTATTATATAATCGCCAATATTGACCTTACCAAATACTTTTACTGGCACTTGTCCCATAAAGGCTACTTTTTCGTATTCAGATTCTCGGTTAGGTTCTGGCATATTTCCAAGAACAATCGGTTTATAGGATACAACCATCATTCTATCAGCACCTAAAAGATTCTTAGTAATCTTCCCACCTTTTACACCAACTATATCACCAAAGACCATTTTTTCGTTTACATCTTCTCTTAGTAAATATTCGGCATAATCACCTGCACCAGAGGCATAGGTCACTCCTTCTAACATGGCTTTATAATCTTGATAATAGTTTAGGTTCCCTTGGGTAATACCAATACCAACACCAGCAGCTACAATCTGAAGACCAGCAACAATAGATTGAGCTGTACTACCTATTATCCAAGATGGTATAGGCGCTGTAACACAAGCACCAAAGCCAACACAACCAGTAGATGATGTAGATGCAATACCTATTGTACCTAAAGACTTAGCAAATTCGTAAGCTGCGACACCAGTATCAAAAATAGCATCGTAAGAATCATACTCTAGTGTCTCTAGACCAAATTGATAATCGGCATTATTTACAAAGTCTTCTACACGTTCACCTTCAATTCTTCCCCAAGACTGATCACTTAAATCATCAAAAAAGGTGATGAAATTTGTGGTGTTATCTCTTCCTCCATTAACCTTTATAGCTAATCCTTGTCGACCACCTTCAATAAGCATTACATGGTGATTTATATTAGTGTCTAACTGAAAATTATCTTGAAATATTCTATTTACTCTAACCTGAGATTGCGTATTAACATATAGTCCTCCTTGAAGCGTCGTAGAATCAGTAACTTTTAAGGTTTCTGCAACCAAATCACCAAAAGCTGCTTCTCCGTTAACTGTAAGTGTATTTAACGTAGTGTGCCCACTTAATACATCTAAATCATCGTTAAGATTAGTTAAACCATCTACATTTAGTGTCCCAGTTAGATTAGTTGGACTTGTATTATTAACCGTAAGCGCACCATTGAGGTTTGTTTCACCATCTACAGTTAAGTCACCACCTAATATTGAGTTATTGTCGTATACAGTAAAAGAGCTGAATAAATTTGTTGGCCCATGAACTTCTAGTTCTCCATTTAAATACGTTCGGTCATCGACGGTTAAAGTTCCTGTTGCTGTTATGTTTCTATGATATGCAAATGGCAAAAATGTTAAACGCTCTCTGCTCATTTCTTCAAAATTACTTCCAGCTTCAAAATCGATTTCTACCTTTAAATCTTTTGGTGTACCATCCCAACTTATTTCTTTAAAGTAATCGTGCTCAGCTTCTCCAATTAAAAGATTAATTCTTCCGAAATCATCAGTTTCAGTAACTTGAACTTCTTCAAATTCTACTTGATTTCCACTATCGTAGATTGTAAATCTTATGGCTATAGTGGTATTTGGTAAATAATTACCTTCGGCATCTACACCTGGTAATTCTAAATCATCAGGACCAATAATTACTGCTTGATAAGTAATACCATCAGTCTGTGCAACAGCCTGAACCATAGCACAAACAAAAAATGTTAGGGTAAGTATTTTTTTCATAATTGGAGGTTTTTGGTTTTAAATCTTTATAAGTTTTGTATTGAAGTATTTTTCACCAGATGAGACGTTTAAAAAATAAGTCCCTGTTGAAATACCTTCTATTTGTAATTCAATTCGTTGTGCAGGAAGGAAGACTTTAGTGTAAATAGCTCTTGATTTTACATCAAAAATTCTTACAGAGATATCACGTTGCACAAAATCGCTAAAGCTTACGAAAAGCATCTGGCTAAAAGGGTTGGGATATACTTTAGCTCTTAGCTCAAGAGTTAAATCTTTAACCGCTTTAAGCTTACTTGTGGGTTGTTGATACCCTTGTCTTAAATAATAACCGTTATTATAATAAGTACCTATAACACTAGACTGACCGATACTTTGGCTCACTTTATAATTTCCATTGGCAGTTTGTATAGTTTGTGATGAGCCACTACTTCCTAGATTTGAACTTTTAATTCTATATCGACCATTGTCTTGAGCAAATGAAATCTGAATTAAACCTACAAGCAATAAAAGTTGGATGTAATTTTTCATTTTTGGTGTTAGTTTATTTATGTTTATAGCCTATCTGATTTTCAAATAAGTCAAAAATTATTTCAAATACTTTATAGTTTCGGAAAATGATTTTTGTGTCCACCATTTGTCCCCTCTAATTCAATTTTTCTAATGACTGCAGTAACATTTTGGTAGATTTATTATAAAACCTAAACCAAATTGGTGTGCATTTAATTTTAGCTTTTCGGCATTTTCATCACTATTAATCAACACTGATTTTCCATAACTATAGCCAACAAAAATTGCTGTACTTCTTGATATAGGATATTGCATTTCTATACCTCCTCTAAAGAATAGGATGTTATTATTGAACTCATCTTCACCAACCAGATTAAAGACATTATTGTTAATAGTTTGTGTTCCTCTAATTAAAAACTCTGAGGCTATTGATGCATTAGCCAGAAATGTTAGATCTCTTAGCTCAAAAAGTTTAACTCCCAATCCTGCTTTTAAACCCAAATAACTGACATCCCATTCAAAATAATTATCTACGCTACTTTCGCTGCCTATGGCGCCATAATTATTGTATGAAGCGCCTAAGGATAAAAACAAGGTATTGCCAGCATTAATTTTTTGGCGATAACCCATGCCATAGTATGTTTTTGATTTCGACAACAAATTATCGAGTGGCCGTCCTTGGGAATTTTCATAATCAAAAGAAGAGACCACTGTACCGAACTCAAAATATAATTGCTGACAAAAACTCAAAAGGCTAACTAACAAAGCAATGGTTAGAGTGATATAATTTTTAGTCATGAGACCAGTTTTGTTGAAACAATATTAGATAAAAAACAGGCTGATTTTCAACAAAATAGGTCATGTCCACCTTTTGTCCACCCTTAAAAAAAGTTCTTTTTTAAAAAATTAGAGATATTTATTATTGGTGGACAACGCAAAAACCTCAAAACTTAAAAAATTGATTTACAGATATTTACAATTTAAAAATAAATAAAACTATCTTAGATAACCTAACAGCCAAAAACTATGAATAATTTAACTACTCCCTCTGATGTCCCTTTTTTAAAAAAAGTGACTAATAAATTCTTTAAGGTGGACAAATGTCCCACTCTATTAATTATCATCTTAGGAATAATTACACAGTTTGGTTTCGGTCAAAATCAGAAAAAAGTCGATAGTTTATTAAAAGTTGCATCAACGCAAAAGGATACGACTCAAATTATTACTTATGCAATGCTTTGGGCAGAATACCTTTATGTAGATCCATTAGCATCAAAGCCCTATTTAGACAGCACCATAGTATTGTCTAAAAAACTTGGCAATAAAGAGTTTATAGCACGTACCACAAACTATTTAGGTGTGTATCACAATATGACGTCTCAATACGAAAAATCACTTCCTATATATGACGAAGTTATAAGACTATATACTGAACTTGGTGACACAACACAAGTCTGTGCTGCAATGAATAACAAGGCAAACTCTTTGCGAAGCTTAGGTCGTTATAATGAGTGCCTAGAGACCCATATGCAAAGCTTAAAACTAAAAGAGAAAATCGGTGATACACAAGAAAGTATTGCAGCCAGTTATTGGAATATTGGAAATATACAAGGAGATATTGAAAACTATGAAATTTCTAATTCCTATTATACAAAAGCAAAAGAAATCTATGAAAAATTGGGTGCAACAGGTGATTTAATCAATATAAAATCCCTCATGGCAATCAACCTTAAAGGTATGAAAGCATACGAGAAATCTAAATCTATGTTGCTAGAGGTAGAACCTTATTATAAAGAAAAAAATTACAATAATGATTTAGCAGGACTATATGACAATTTAGGTTGGATTCTTACTCAGCAAGACAGCTTAGATCGTGCAGAAAAATACTATAATAAAGCTTTAAAAATTAGTAAACAGTATGGTGAAAAATCATTAATAGGCTTAAACTATAGACATCTTGGCGAACTTTACAACAAAAAAGGTGAGTACAGAAAAGCACTTAGATACATGAAAGATGCACTTCAAAACGCAGAAGAAACCGGTACTCGCAAAAAAAAGATTGGAGACTTATTAGAAATTTCTAAAGCCTATGCTGGGTTGGGTCGTTACAAAAAGGCGTATGAATATCATGTCGATTACCACAAACTTCATGATGAAATTTTAGGTGAAGAGAACATAAAAAAAATGAATGAGCTAGAAATTCAATACCAAGCTGAAAAAAAGGAAAAAGAACTCATCATCAAGGAAAACAAAATTAAACTTATAGAAGAACAGAGACAGCGTGCAGAAACCACGCAACTATTCTTAATTATATCGCTCTTTGGAATATTATCTCTTGCTTTTGCTATTGTCTATGGTTTACGCCAAAAAATGAAACGTAACAAAATTGAACGTGAAAAATTAGATAATGACTTAGCCTTTAAAGAAAAGGAGCTAACCACGCATGCATTACATCTGGCACACAAAAATGAAGTGCTATTAGATTTAAAAGCGCAATTAAAGGAACTAAAATCTGAAAGTCCAAATTCTAGAAACTACCAGAAAGTCATTAACACCATAAACCTAGACATTAACAACGATAATAATTGGGAACAATTTAGAACCTATTTTGAAGATGTGCATACCGATTTTAACTCTAAAGTAATAAACAGTTACCCAGAAGTTAGTAATAACGATTTGCGATTGATGTCTCTTTTAAAAATGAATTTATCTTCTAAAGAAATTGCAAATATCCTCAATATTTCAACAGAAGGTGTAAAAAAAGCACGTTACAGATTACGTAAAAAACTGAATCTAACCAGTGAAGATTCGCTACAAGAATTAATTTTGACATTATAATAAACTTACATTGTAAGAATAGTAAACTCACCTATTAAAGGCTGTAGATGTTTCTTTAATTCTGGAATTAAAGTATCGCCAAACTCAAGATACAATTCAGAAAAATTAATATTACGCTCTTGCAGGCTTTGTCCAGGAAATAATTGTTCCTGTAAGTGAGTACAACGTTCAATCTGATCTTTTAACTTTCGCTTTTGTGCTTTAAGCAGACGTTTTTCAAGATGTTTTAACCCATTGATTTGCTTTACTTCTTGAGCTTTTACAGCTCCTAGAAAGGATTTATCTGTTTGTTCAGCTAATTGGTACAAGTCCTTAAATTGCTGTTCTAAATGTGTTATCTGATCTGAAAAATCAACATCAATATTAGAAATCTTTCTTACTTTCTTATTGATAAAAGAGTTTCTATTCAAAAATAAATCAGCATCGGAAATATTGAGTTTCTCTAATTTCTCGGCTTGTTTTTTTGTTTTCACTAAAGCTGAATTTCTCAGTAACAACATAGGAAACGTTACTCCTTGCGCTTCAAAATTAGATTTTAACTGTAGCCAGTAAATCATTTCTCCTCCTCCGCCTATATAGCACAAATTTGGAAGAATAACTTCCTGATACAACGGACGCATAATGACATTTGGCGAAAATCGTTCTGGATATTCACTGAGATGTGCTATCAATTCATCTTTAGTCCACTGAAATTGTGAGTCTAAAACGGAAAACTCACCATCTATCTCAACAATACGCTCTCGCAAACCGTTATGAATATAAAACAAATTAATCTCCCTAGGATTTACTTGAATTTTCAATCCTAAGTCTTCCAAGATTTTATTGGTTTCTGAAACTGTTTTATAAGCGGTTTGCTCAACCAATTCCTTTTGCATTTGCGGAATAAACAAACGCTTCAATTCCCTATCATCTGCATCAACAATTACCAATCCATATTCACCAAACAACTCATTTGCTAAATACCGACTGGCATCTGCTAGATTATCATAATTGAGATAAGCATTCTTAAACCATGCTTTTAATTGCTCAGCAAATTTCCCAGAACCAAATTCCGCCGCAACAACCTCATAGACATCCTCTAAACCTTTGGTATTAAAATGACCAACAGCACCTGTTTGCTTAGAATTCCACTGAATCTTTTTCCCTTTGTAATTGAAATAATTGATTTCGTCAAAATCATGATCTTCGGAAGCCATCCAATACACAGGCACAAAATTATAATCAGGATATTCTGATTTTAATGCTTCAGTTAAATTGATGGTTGAAATAATCTTATATAAAAAATACAACGGTCCTGTAAACAAGTTTAACTGATGACCCGTTGCAATAGTAAATGTGTTTTCAGATTTTAAGCTTTCAATATTATTTAAAGTTAATTCTGAAGCCTTAACGTTTGAATATTGATTTTTCAAAGTTTCAGAGAGAATCTTCCGACGAGATTCGGAAACAGGTTGAGAGTGGCACTTTTCTTCAATCTGAGCTTTAAAGTTTTCTATAGTTGGGAAACGGTTATACAGAGGTTTTAATTCTGGTTTTTGATCTAAATAATCACAAATAAAATCAGAAAAATATCCGGTTTTTCTAAACGGAATACAGTCAGTTGGCATAAAGATTACTATTATGGCATAAATATAAGGTACTTCTATTTTTTAACTGCTAATTTTTAGTTAATTCAATTTCACGAACTATCTTTACTAGCTTTGAAATAAAAATATCATATTAATGCAAAAAATTCTTTTAGTCTTATTGGTCGCTTTTGGGTGCTTAACCTTAACATCAGCTCAAAATCTTCAATCACCTAGCACATTTTTAGGATACGACATCGGTACACAATTTAGTCGTCACCATCAAGTTGTAGATTATTTTAAGTCTGTTGCTGAGGCTGTTCCCAATAATGTAAAAGTTGAACAGTACGGAACTACAAATGAGCGCAGAGCGCTAATATTAGCTTATATTTCTTCTGAAGAAAACATAAAAAATCTCGAAACAATCCGTGAGAATAACTTAAAAAATACTGGACTTTTAGAAGGCAACCCAACCAACACTGATGTTGCTATTGTTTGGCTAAGTTACAACGTACACGGTAACGAAGCATCGAGTTCTGAAGCTGCAATGCTAACCCTATACAAACTACTCACAGAGCGAAAAGACTTGTTAGAAAACACTGTAGTTATTATAGATCCAGGTATTAATCCAGATGGTCGCGATCGTTATGTAAACTGGTACAACGAAACTAAAAGCACGCCTTATGATATTGACCAGCAAGCGAGTGAGCACAAAGAACCTTGGCCTGGTGGACGACCAAACCATTACCTATTTGATTTGAATAGAGATTGGGCTTGGGCTACACAAATTGAAACGCAAGAACGTTTAAAAATATATAACAAATGGATGCCTCATATTCATGTCGATTTTCATGAGCAAGGGCCAAATGAGCCCTATTATTTTGCACCAGCTGCTGAACCGTTCCATGAAATTATTAGCGATTGGCAACGCGACTTTCAGACGCTAATAGGAAAAAACCACGCTAAATATTTTGATGCAGAAGGTTGGTTATTCTTTACCAGAGAACGTTTCGATTTGTTTTATCCAAGTTATGGTGACACCTACCCTACATACATGGGAGCTATTGGCATGACTTATGAACAAGGTGGCCATGGTATGTCTGGCTTAGGTATTTTGAATGATGAAGGTCATGTACTAACTTTAGTCGAACGTTTAACGCATCACACGGTTACAGGACTTTCAACGGTTGAAATGGCTTCAAAAAATGCAAAACAACTAAATACTGAATTTGCTAAATTCTTTGATAATAGCGATTTAAAATATAAAAGCTACGTCGTAAAAGGCAACCAAGACAAAATAAATAGTCTAAAAAACTTACTAAATAAGCACGAGATTAAATTTGAAAATGCTAATAATGGTAAAGTTTCAGGTTATGACTATACCACTGGTAAACAAGGCAATATGTTGGTTGATAATAATTCTCTCGTAATCCATACCAATCAACCAAAAGGCAAAATGGTCAAAGTATTGTTTGAGCCCAACGCAAAATTAAGCGACTCACTAACTTATGACATTACGGCTTGGTCTGTACCATATGCTTACGGTTTAGATGCTATTGCCAGCACATCTAAAGTCAGTAGCACTAAAACTTACGAAGGCAAAATGCCTACTGTACTTTCAAAAGCTTATGGCTATGTTAGTAAATGGAATTCATTAAAAGATGCTCAATTTTTAGCAGATTTACTTAAACATAATTTTAAAGTAAGATTTACAGAAAAACCATTCTTTTCTAATGGTGAAAAATTTGATAGAGGTTCACTAATAATTACACAAGGCGATAATAAACACCTTGAAGATTTTCTTGGCTTATTAAACCAGTTAAAACAAAAACATAAACAAAATCTATCTCAAATCAACTCAGGATTTTCTCAAACCACACCAGATATTGGTTCGCCAGACATTAAGCTAGTGAATAAGCAAAAAGTTGCTGTACTTTCTGGTGAGGGTTCTTCTTCTTTGAGTTATGGTGAAATCTGGCATTTCTTTGAGCAACAATTACATTATCCTTTAACATCTATAAATACGGACGATTTAAGCAGAACCAACCTCAGCAAATACAATGTGCTTATTATACCAAACGGGTACTATGGTAGTGTACTTAATGATACTAACATGCAGAAAATTAAGGATTGGGTACAAGCTGGCGGAAAAGTTATTGCCATTGATGGTGCGCTTAGAAGTTTTGCTGGTAAAGATGGTTTTAGTTTAAAATATAAATCGTCAGACAACAATAATAGTAATGACAATCTAACACCTTATGCTGAACGCGAGCGCGAATATACCAACAATCTTATTACTGGTGCTATCTTTAAAACTAAAATAGACAATACACATCCAATGGCTTTTGGTTACAACAAAGATTATTTTACCTTAAAACTAGGCAGTTCCGCTTATGATTTATTAAGTAGCGGCTATAACGTTGGGCATTTAGCAGACACCAAAGTGTATTCTGGTTTTGCTGGTAAAGATGCACTACCAAATTTAGAAAACACTTTAGTTTTTGGTGAAGAACGAAAAGGCAGTGGCAGCTTTATCTATTTTGTAGACAACACCTTATTTAGAAGTTTTTGGGAAAACGGAAAATTATTTTTAGTGAATGCCGTTTTCTTTGTGAATAATAATGCGTACGAATTATAATTATCATCAATCAAAATACATTATGAAACCAATTAAATCTTTATTTCTAAGTTTATTCGTTTTAATAGCTATATCAGCTTGTAAACAAAACGAAACCAAAGAAACCACGCCAGAATTTAAAGTCGATTTTGAAAAATTCACTTTAGATAACGGCTTACAAGTTATACTGCACGTAGATAGATCGGATCCTGTGGCTGCAGTAGCATTAACAGCGCATGTAGGTTCTGCAAGAGAAAAAGAAGGCAGAACAGGTTTTGCTCACCTTTTTGAACACTTATTATTTTTAGAATCTGAAAATTTAGGTAAAGGAGGCCTCGACCAGATGAGTGCGCGTATAGGTGGTTCTGGTGCCAATGGCTCTACAAGTAGAGATCGTACCAATTACTTTCAAACCGTACCAAAAGATGCCTTAGAAAAAATGATTTGGGCAGAAGCTGACAAATTAGGTTGGTTTATCAATACGGTTACCGAACCTGTATTAGCAAAAGAAAAAGAAGTCGTTAAAAATGAAAAACGTCAGCGCGTAGACAACCAGCCTTACGGACACAATTCTGCTGTGATTAACAGTAATTTATATCCAGAAGGCCACCCTTACAGTTGGGAAGTTATAGGTTCTCTCGAAGATTTACAAAACGCCACCTTAGAGGACGTCAAGGAATTTTTTAGACGTTGGTATGTACCAAATAACGTTACATTAACCATTGCAGGCGATATTGATGTAGAACAAACCAAGGCTTGGGTAAAAAAATATTTTGACGAAATTCCCAGGGGTGAAGACATTCCTGCATTAGAAAAGCAACCCGTAACTTTAAAATCTACCAAACGCTTATTTTACGAAGACAATTTTGCCAGAGCTCCACGACTCACTATGGCTTGGCCTGGTGTACCACAATACCATAAAGATTCATATGCTCTAAGTGTGCTTACTAACTATTTATCTAACGGTAAAAAAGCACCTTTAAACAAAGTACTTATCGACGACGAAAAGCTAACAGATAATGTCGTATTCTATCAAAACAATTCAGAATTGGCAGGCCAATTAATGCTCAGTATTACAGCCTTCGACCAAAAGGATTTAAACGCAGTTGCATCTGCCATAAAAGACGGTTTTAAGGATTTTGAGCTTAATGGTATTTCAGAAGACGATCTTAATCGTATTAAAGCAGGACAAGAAACGGATTTCTACCAAGGCCTATCTAGCGTTTTGGGCAAAGGGTTTCAGTTGGCACAATACGAAATCTTTGCAGGTGACCCAGATTTCATAAATCAAGATGTAAAAAACATACTTGCTGTAACTCCTAAAGATGTGATGCGCGTTTACAATAAGTATATTAAAAACAAGAATTTTGTAGCAACAAGTTTTGTACCAAAAGGTCAAAAGAATTTGGTATTAGACAATTCGCAATTGGCAGATATTAAAGAAGAAAACATTATTGAAGGCGCCGAAGACACATTCGATCCGAGTGTAGCAGCTACTTACGAAAAAACACCAAGTAGTTTTGATAGAAGTATTGAGCCGCCTTATGGACCAAGTCCAGAATTGAATATTCCAAAAGTTTGGAAAAAAGAATTAGATTCTGGTATTTCAGTGTATGGCATCGAAAATAGCGAAGTGCCTCTGGTACAATTTGAAATACAAATAACAGGTGGTTTATTATTAGAAAACAAAGACAAAGTAGGTGTCTCTAACCTATTAGCCGACCTTATGACAAAGGGCACCAAAAACAAGACTACCGAAGAACTTGAAAACGCCATTGAAAGCATTGGAGCAAGTATCTATACCTATGCCACAGAAGATAACATCACCATTGCTGGTACAACGCTTTCTAAGCACTTTGATAAAACCATGGACTTGGTTACTGAAATCTTATTAGAACCGCGTTGGGACGAGACCGAATTTGAACTTTTAAAGCAAAGTACCATAAGTAGCATTCAACGCAGTAAAGCCAATCCTAACAGCATTGCTGCAGATGAATTTTCAAAACTATTGTATGGAGATCATAACATTTTAGCATACAATAACAGAGGTACCGAAGCCTCAGTGCATAGCATTGACATTTTCGATTTAAAATCGTATTACAATAAAAACTTGTCACCGCAATTAACCAATGTGCATGTTGTTGGTGCCATATCAGAAACCGAGGTTGTAAACGCTTTAGACAACATCAATACGCAGTGGGAATCCAAAGCCATTGAAATTCCGGAATTACCAATGCCATTGTATCCAGAACAATCAACGGTTTACTTCTATGATGTACCTGGTGCCAAGCAATCTGTAATTCGCTTTGGCTATCCATCGTTAAAAGCCACGCACAACGACTATTACCTTGCCAATGTTATGAATTATCGCTTAGGTGGTGGTAGTTTCGCCTCACAGCTCACACAGCAATTACGCGAAGGTAAAGGGTACACCTACGGTATACGATCTGGCTTTTCTGGTTCAGAATATATTGGTGAGTTTACTATAAGTAGCGGTATACGTACCAATGTCACTTACGAAGCAACCCATCTAGTAAAACAAATTTTAGAAGACTACGGAAAAAATTATAACGAAGAAGACTTAGACATCACTAAAGGCTATACCATAAAAAGTACAGCCAGAGCTTTTGAAACGCTTGGTGCCAAGCTCAACATGCTCAGCAATATTAGTAACTATGGCTATGCAGATGACTACGCTAAAGCACAAGAAAACATGGTAAAAGCACTGACCGTTGATGATGTTAAAATGCTGATTGAAAAATACATTAAACCCAACCAAATGGTATATTTAATTGTTGGCGATGCTGCCACACAATTGGATAAATTAGAGGCTTTAGGCTTTGGAAAGCCTGTATTACTAAATGGCAATTAGCAACTTTGTGTAGATTGTTCGATTAGAATGATAAAATTTGTATTTCTTCAAACTCAGTAGAGCTATCGAAAACTATTTGCTATAATGCTTCTCGATACAATTCCTCATGCTTCGGAATCACTCGAAGTGACGAAACGCATAACAATCAAACTTAAATCGTCAGTTCGAGTGATTTGTGAGTGTGCGAGCAAATAGTATCGAGAACTAACGTATTGACAATAACATTTCATACCTTATAAGACAAGAACTAACTAAAATCAAAACACTATGAAACTAGGTGCATTTTCAATCAGTCTCGCGGTTAAAGACCTTAACGCTTCAAAAGCTTTTTACGAAACCTTAGGCTTTTCTGTATTTGCGGGTGATCTGGACAAAAATTACCTCATCATGAAAAATGAGTCTACATTGATTGGTTTGTTTCAAGGTATGTTTGAAAATAATATCCTTACGTTTAATCCTGGCTGGGATCAGGAGGCTAATACCTTAGACAGCTTTGATGATGTTAGGGACATTCAAAAACATTTAAAAGCTAAAGGTATCACCTTTGCCAGTGAGATAGATGCTCCAGAATCTGGACCTGCAAGTTTTGTAATCTTAGATCCTGATGGTAATGCCATTTTGGTAGACCAGCATATTTAAGTTAGGGCTTTTTCCATAGCATAAAATGGATACTTTCGCTCTGGGAAATAAATATGACCTCTAACAACGTAATCTCGATTTTTATAAAACGTAACAACGGGTTTGTTCTGGGTATAAGCATCTAATCGAATAGACGTATAGTTGTTTTGCCTTCCGAATGCTTCTGCAAAATCCATTAATAGTTTAGCAAAACCTTTATTTTGACTGTTAGGATGAACAACGAGTCTGTGAATTACCAATACCTTAGCATCATTAAATTGCCAATCAATCGTTTTGTATTCAGGCTCTTGAAGTTCACTAATGTTTATGGCACCAATGATTCTGTCATTATTTTTCAGGACATATGATACTTTACTTTCAATATCATTTTTAATAATCGAGCTTTTGGGGTAATTGTTTGTCCATTGATAAATTTTGTCATTTTCTAACCCGCCTTTTGCTTTGTTATACATTTGAAATAGAACATCTAAATCTGCAAGAGTACCTTTTTCAATAGTAAGCTGTTCTTTTTCTGAATGTCCTGTTTCAGTATCATAAATAAGAATACCTTGATGTGTGGTATCTAATTGAGAAACTCGCTCACCTTTTGCATTCCAAATTGTACTTTGACCTGCACTTATAAAATTATCGCAGGGACCAACACAATTAGCCATTATGATGGGTATGCTATAGGTTTTTGTCATTTTAGAATAGAACTGATTGGCTTTGTCTATGCCTGTTTGAGGCTTAGCAACACTAGCGATATAAACATCAGCCCTTTTTTTTATAGCATTTACAAAATGCGCTTCTTGAAGTGTTTCATAGCAAATACCGAAAGCAATCTTCTTTTCTTTAATAGTAAAAATAGTTTGCTTATCGCCATTTACAAAGTAGGGCAATTCATCTGCGTGTAATATTTGTTTAGAATAGACCGAACGTGCTTTGTTAGGTTGAAATATGAGCAAACTGATTTGAATTCCACCAGTCGCCATTATTGGCATACCAACACCAATGACGATTTCATTTTTGTTAGATAGCTCCTGAAAGGGATTAAATAGCTTATCCTCTACTTCGGTGGCAAGTGCTTTGGCTAATTGAGGTTCGTAATTGGTTATTGATAATTCTGGAAACATGATAATATCTGCTTTTAATTTTATTGCACGCTCAATCAACATTAAATGATTTTCAATATTCTCTTGAATATGTCCTTTTATGGATTGGGTCTGTGTGATGCAGATTTTCATCTGGTTTATTTTTTCAAACTTTCGAGTTCTTTTATTAAGTCTTTTTTTTCCTTTTCAGAATAGAATTCAGAGTTTGCCAATGATGCATTAAAGCGTTCTATAGTCTCTGTAATATCTTCATGCAATACCATTTGCGCATCCATAATGTACAGGTAGCCTTCAGAAAAATTGGGATAGGATAATAGTAATAACTTCCATGCTTCAATAGCATTTTTATAATCGTTATTGTTATAAAAAAACCACCCTTTTCCATTTAATATGCCTAATGAAAAATCTAAGTTAGTACCATAGTGATTTTTGACATTTTGTTTTGATTGAAAAAACACATCGATGCTAGAGTTTAAAGGTTCAAAAAAAGCATATTGTTCTATGGACCAATACTCAAATATGTCGTATAGTGCCTCTGCAATGCCCAATCCTGGCACTGCGTGATGAAAAGCTTTAGGAAAATAGGTGCCTTTGATATCTATTTTTGAATTTTTGTTTTCTATTTCGGCAGTTTTAATAGCTGTATAATCCTTAAGGTAATCCTTACCAATGGCATAACGATAGTATTTTTGATGACTTATTTTGTGATTTTTTAAAGCAATAATTGAATCCATTAAAGACACATTTTTTTGATTAAAAAATGGATCTAAGGCTATTACTGCTGATACATTTTCGATATTTTTGGTAAACATAGATGTGGTAAAATGCCCATACCACGAATGGCCAATCAACAACCGAAACGCATTTGCTTTGTATTTTGTTTCTGCTAAAACTATAACTTCCTCAAATAAAAACTTTTCATTGAGGTGTGCGCTGCCGTTTTTAGACGTTTTAGGACTTTTGGCTTCACTAATTCGTTTGGAATTTTCGGACTCAATACTGATTATAATTGCGCGAGGCATTTGTTCCGAAGCCGTTAAATAATCTATGGTGTTAATGATCTGGTTGTGGCTTCTTTTATTTTGTTGATCAAAAATTATAATTAGTGGATATTGTTTTGAGTTATTTTTTTGCCAATCGTTGGGTAGAAGCACAGATATCTTTTTTTCGTAACCCAAATGTGCAGACACAAAAGCGGTATCTATTTTTGATTTGTAAACGCTATAATTTTGACAATAAATTGTATTGGCAGTAATTAAAATGAACAAAAAAATAAAGAGTGTGTTATTTATTTGTTTAAGATGGCTTTTCACTCGAGTCATTTTTACTTTTTAAATAGCTCCTTTTTGATTGAAAAAGGTAACCACATCATCATCTTTGGTTAGACTTTCCGTATAGTTTATAATAGTTTCAGAAGTTAATTGTGGGCTTTTAATTTGAAAAGACCTGAATGTACCATCCTTTTGTGGTGCAATACCTATGGTTTTACCAAAATTGAGATGGAATAACCGCGTATTTATAATAGCGTAGGCATCTCCTTCAGCAGTTTTAAAAGCCACATAATCTATAGTGTTAGTTTTTGTTTTTACAAATCCCTGAGCCAGATAATCGGGATGGTTTCGGGATATGGCTATATTTTTATTGAGGTTGTAATTTTCAGTATCTAAGGTATCGGTTAGCACCAAAAGCTGAAAAAACACGTCGTTATGCTTATCGCCTAGTCGTTTTTTGTTGATGTCATTTTTTGCCACAAAAAAACTATTCATTACCACTGTTTTGTTACCAACTTTAAAATCCTCAATTTTATTGCCTAGGCCTTTAAAGCTATTTTTCCCTGAAAGCTCATACTTAGGCACTGGAAACACACCAATCTCAAATGGGCCAAATTCACCAATACCAATGAGTTGTTTGTCGTTATTTAGCATTTCATTGTCCCAAGTGGTCGTATCGTTTCGGTTGTTTAAATACTGTTCTCTTTTTAGTTGATTCCAAATTGTAGGCGCTTCATCGCTTTCTAATTTAGAATTGTTTTCGACATTACTGCAACCAATGCTTATACAGCAAAAAAATATAATGACTCTTTTCATCTATAACATTTATTCATTTTCTGTTTTAAACTCTATTAAATAAGGCTTTAAAGGTCTGTTGTCTGACGTTCTAAAATTGTTTGTAATGTAGATTTGATAGGTTTTATTAGGCTCTAAATCAACGGGAATTGTCCAAGATTTGTTGTCCTTTGCCCATTTTCTTCCGTTTAATGTTCCATTAGGGAAGGCATCTCTTCCTAAAGGGCCTAAATCAACGCTAGTGCGATAACCATCTAAATCTTCTGAAAATTTTATGGTTATAGTTTTTAGTTTTGGATTAACATTTTGGCTCTTATTCTCAAACTGCTCAATGCCTACGACTGTTGGTCGTTTGCTTTCAAAATTTTGTTGCAGCGCATCTAAAGTAGCAGAAAAATAGTTTGCTTTTTGAACAAACGCTTCAATTTCTGACTCGTTTTCGTAATCGAGCTCTATCATTGTTTTTATAGCTGCTTGTTTATCCTCTGCTTGATTGTAATAATTTTCACAGATTTGATAGCCTACGGCGTAACCTAAATCTCGCATACCAAATTCATTAGGTGCATCACCATTTAGCCATTTATCAAAATTAGCGACGTAAAACATTTCGTTTTCAAAGATTTCTCTGATGCGGTTGGCATTATTTTTTCCGAACTCAATTTGTGGGTTTGGTGACGGTTGGTTTAGTGCTTTTACGGTGACAAATTCGGCAACGCCTTCATATATAACAGAAGATAATAAATTATAAACCCTAGGTTTTTGTTGTGTATGCACATACTCGTGGATGTTTAAAAACACTAGATTTTTTTTGGGGTTGGTAGCAAAATATGATTTTACATACGATAGGTTTTCAGGCAATTCACTTGTATTGGTATTTGTATCTGCCATTGCCAATTCTGAACCAATAAGCACCAAACTATCAATTGTTGTGCCTGGTGTACGAAAGGCACCAATAGAGAAATAAATTTTTGCAGGTTTTAGTTCTGGATAGATGGTTTTCAGTTTTTCAATACCCTCTTGCAGTTGAGTGCCAACCTTAGCTATTTGTAATGTGTTTTGTCTAATTGAACTCCAAAATTTTGGATAGGTATTAATGGCATTTATGTATTCTTCTGCTGTATATTTTCTTGCTTCTATAATACCTTCTAAACCTGCAGTGCCTTTATCTAAATACAAACTATCTAAGTACTTATATTGTAATACAGAATCTTGGGTAGTTATGATTTGGTCATACGCTTTCCAGAAGTTCGTAACATCGGTGGTAACAACATTATCACTTCTCACACTTTCTTTTGAGCTATTTTTGCAAGCCGAAAAAAATGCTAATAGCGCTATTATAATTATAGTTTGATTTTTCATTCTTAGATTTTTTAGGATTCACAATGCTCTTTAAGCTGTTTATCATCTTTAGGAAATATGTAAGCCGATGTTTGCTTTTTCCAACCGATTTTTTCATAAAAGCCTTCTTTGTTTGGTGCAGCCGTCAATGTGATAAAATTATAACCTTTTAATCTGTTTTTTAATGCATTAACGATTTGTGTTCCTATGCCTTTAGATTGGTATTTTGGATGCACAACGACATCAACGAGCAACGCATAGTATTGACCATCATCTACTGTTCTACCAAAGCCAACAATAACATCTTTGTCTTTTATAAAACAGGTGACCGCACTTTTTTTAAACGCATTTTTTATAGCTTCTGGCTGTCGAATTCCCCAATTGACTTCTTGGAACATCTTTGAAATAATCTTCCAATCTATAGTTTCTAAATCTGGATTAATGCTTACTTCCATTACTTTAAATCGTTTTCATCAATTAACAAAAAACAGGCATTGTGTTTGGTCATCCCAATATGCGGATAATAATCAACTGCTTTTGGTGCAGCTAAAAGAATAGTTGTGGCTTGTGGTGTGGCTTGTTTGGTTAATCTAATCAACTCCTTGCCTATGCCTTGTTTTTGATACGCTAAATCCACTGCCAAATCTGAAAGGTATGTGCAATAGACAACGTCGGTTACGGACCTTGCCACACCAACGAGTTTGCCTTTATCTCTTGCAGTAATGATTAGGTTGGCATTATTGACCATGGCTTCAACTCTTTCAAAATCATCTACTGGTCGTCTCTCGCCTAGTGTTGAATTAATGAGTAGTTCTTTAAACTCAAGTGCAGATAGATTGGTTTCTGTTTGATAGGTTATCATATTTTTGTTTTTTTATCACTTGTTTGTTCATTTTGATTAAGGTTACCTTATTGAAGCTCACAAATTTGCATTGAGAACAATCTGATATTTTGAATAAGGCTTCTCGATACAAATTTTTTTCATTTCAATCGAAAAATTCACTCGAAGTGACGAATTCTGTCAAAATTCTCAATAGGTTTTATTGTTCTTCTAATATCGATTGGCCTTTTGATTTATCTCCAGAAGTCCATTGCCAACTTTCGTGCAATCGTATTTTGCCATTCTCAAGAATTTCTGGTTTTGATTTACATATTCCGGTCATCAATTTGCCATGAAGATTAACTTGATGGTAACGCATATCTATGTTGCCGTTTTCATCAACAAGTCCGATTAAATGGCCTTTCTTTATTTTTCCGCCTGAATATTCAGAGGTTAAAATATTGTCAACTTGTTTGTATAGAAAAACTGTTTCGCTAGACGTTTCTCCGTTTTCTGTATTGCTAACAGGTACAAAGGTTTTGTTATTGTAGTTTATCATTTTTGGTAAGTCTAGATTACTATTCATTTGACAATGTAGTCTTTTTTTAAAACACTGTTTTAGTGCCCATTTAGAAATAGTAAAGATTAAAAACAAAAGAAGATGAGCAGTAATCAACCCTCAGATTACCGCTCATTCTTTTATTTAACTAACAAACATTAAAAAATGAACCACAAAAAAATAGCGGTATAAAATATCAGTAAGAATAATTCTAGTTTATATTCTTCCAGTAGCTTGACCATTTAATAGAAAGTTTATTGTTATTGTAATAAATAGGACTCCAGACGTTTTTCTGCATAATGCTCATTTTGAGATGTAAATGACTTGGTACTTAAAATCTCTCCTTTACCATCTTCCCTATAGATATGGTCTAGAGAATTTGATACTTTTTCATCTGTTGATATTTTATTGTTATTAATTGTCGGATGGAATTCGCCAATAAACATTTTGATGGGTATCACCTAGTTGATATGGCTCATTTCATTTCATAATTCTTAATTTGTATTACTTTAATTAAAGATGATGTAAACCAATAGCGACAGCATGGAATAGAATACTATTAAAAATAGTTCTAGTTTGTATTTCTCAATTCGTCTAATCACTGATTTCTATTGTACCACAACCTTTCTTACAACAGTACGGTTATCAAAATCTAGCTTTAGTATGTATATGCCTTTAGCCCAAGTTTCAGTTGAAATATTAAAGGTATTACCAGTAGCTATTTTAGCACCAGTGAGCGCATAGACTTCATAGCGGTTTAATTGTAAAACTTCATTTGTAACTATTTCTAATCTATTTTGTTGGGTAATTATCTTTACCGTATTGCCTAACTCAAACTCATCAATACTTAAAGCATCTTCGGTAACAGGGTTAAAACCTGTCCATAAAGCACCAGGATCAGTTACATAGGCTCCCATTGTGCCTGCTGGGATACTTAAGGCAATATTGCTGCGATCAAAAGCAAAAGTATCATTAGTACCAGTTGTTATAGTTGGCGGTGTTGTAGCTAATGAGGTTACACTAGATAGTGGATTATTACCAAAAGCCAACAACCCAATAAATGTAACATTGCTAGGGATAGTAACATTTGACAAATTATTATCTACAAAAGCACCGATAGCTATATCTGTAACATTTGATCCTATTGATAAGTTTGTAATAGGGTTAGTCGCAAAAGCCGTAGTACCTATTAGGGTAACACTATCTGGTATAGTAACACTGGTTAAGTTATTTGTATTAAACGCCGAAACTCCTATTTCAATAACACTGTCAGGAATAATTACACTTGTAAGACCTGTGTTTTCAAATGCAGAATCATCAATCCTATTTACATCAAAAGTGTTAGAACCTGCTGTAACTGTTGAGGGTATGACAACATTAGTGCCATTTGCTGAGTCATAATGTGACACTTCAGCAGTTGTTGGAGAGGTTGCTTCAAAAACCATTTTAAAGCCAGTCCATAATGCACCAGGATCTGTAACGTACTCATCTGTGGCGTTATTTATTACGATTAAATCAATATTGCTACGGTCACCATTTTGACTAAAAGTATCAACATTAGTACTTGTATTTATGGTTGGTGGTGTAGTTCCCAAAACAACAACTGTGCTTAATGGATTACTGATAAACGCCTGTGAGCCTATATTATTAACACTTTCAGGAATTATGATGTCTGTAAGTTGATTGGTATGAAAAGCGTGAAGTTCAATATCAGTAACATTATTTGGGATAGTGACATGAGTTAAATTTTTATTAAAGAAAGCTCCAGCACCAATACTAGTAACATCATAATTTGAAACACTATGAGAAACAGTAGCAGGTATATCTACGGTAGTACCTCCAGTGGTATCGTAATCAATAGCTTTAACCGTTTCTGGTGCAACAGAAGTCACTTCGTAAGTGATAAAATTTACAACAAAAGTATCACCAACAGCTAACGCGCTAGCCTCTGTTACTGAGTTAAAACCTGTCCAACCACCTGCTGCATAGGCCGCTGACGTACTCGCCGGAATTGTTAAATCAATGGCAGCACGATTATAAAAAGTATCGTTAATACCAGGAACAAATATGGTCGGAGGATTAATTGCTTGCGACGTTACAGTAGCTAAGTTAAAATTATCTCTAAAAGCTGAGTTCTCAATGTCTGTTACTGTACTAGGAATAGTTACATGAGTTAAGTTATTGCTTCTAAAAGCGCCTGCGCCTATAAAAGTCAGATTATTTGATAACGTAAGACTAGTTAGTTGATTTGTGCCAAAAGCGGCTCCACTAATACTTGTAACACTATTTGGAATTACAATGCTTTGTAGTTGATTAATTTGAAACACACTACCTTCAATACTAGTCAAACTATTTGAAAGTGTTGCGCTAGTTAATTGATTATTTTGAAAAGCAGCTTGACCAATACTAATGACGCTATCGGGAATAATAATATCTACTAATTGATTGGTTGAAAAAGCATGTGCGTCGATACTTTCTATACCATTTTCTAAAGTAACACTAGTTAGATTATTATGCCAAAATGCATACTGACCAATACTATTAACACTTGAAGGTATAGTCACTGTTGTTAAGTTCTGATCTCGAAAGGCTTGTGTTCCAATAGTTAATATACTACTGGGCGATGAAAACGTAACACTGTTTAATTTATTTGCTGATGGCCCACTATAATTAAAAGCATTTTGCGCAATGCTAGTAACGTCATAAGTTATGGTATTATTAGTTACTGTAGCTGGTATATTAGCATCCAAACTGCTATGGTCGTAATCAATTATAGCAACCGTATTCGGTGAAACTGAAGTCACTTCATAGGTTTTAAAATCGTCAATAAAAGTATCTCCTACCGACTGTGAATGGCCAAATGTTACCAAAAATAAAGTCAATAAAACAAGTAGTTCTTTTTTACTCACATAAAATAGAGGAATAAAGTCTTCGTAAAAGTGTGTAAAGTTTTTCATAATAAATAGGTTTAAGGTTATGGTAAATTTGTTTTTATTAATAATCCATTTTAATAAGGTCGCCATTTAAGGCATAGTAAAAGCTAAAGGTAGTGCCACCATTTTCGGGTTGAAGGTTAATCATATACTTAGCTTTAGAGATTTCTCCGGTATTAGGAAAGTTTAAACCTGCAATACTTAAGGTTGGATTGCTAAGTTGTTTTTCATCTTTTAACCTCTGTATAGACTCTTGTACGAGGCCACCAAGTTGAGACAAGCTTATGGTGTTGCCGAGTTGAAACATGTAATCAGAGGCCTTGGTACCAGCAGGAACTTCTACAGTAATATCAGAATTTTGTTGCCATGTGTCTTGGGTAAGATTCCATTGGCCCATTTTTAGTGATTCTGGGTTTTCTGTAACGGTAACACCTATAATATTACCTATAGATTTGTCATGGCTAATTGTTAAATCGGTGTAATAGGCGTCATCGCCAAATTTACTTTTCAGTTTGTTTTCAATTTCTGTAAAGCCTTCTTTGGTGGCAGGAAGGTTGCTTATAGAATCGCTACACGACACTAATAATGTTGAAGTAACGATGATGGCTAAAAACAAGCTCATCTTGTTACGTTTTGGGACATTGTAATTCATTCTACTTTAGGTTTATAGAATAAATGTATATTACAATTGTGAAGAAAGAAATACCAAAACTATTTCCAATACTTATTAATCAATAAGCGTGATAGAATAGAAAATATTCGTGAAACTATGGATTTCACTGCTTAATCAACTTAATTGAAAAGCTAATGCCTCAGATAAAATTCCGTTAGTTCGAGAGGATTTTACGATTGAATGAGAAATCCCGAAACTTCGGGATTATAGAGAATAAATAAAAAACTTAAGTAGATCTGCTTAGCTTCTCGATACGACTCTTTAAGCTTCGCTTAGGTATCTTCAATAAAAATATATTTTGATTTCGATAATCTCAGAATCACTCGAAGTGACATCAGCAGTAAATAAATCTTTATAATTTAATTTGAATTTCGATTTAAAAAAGCGGACACAAACTGATCTTTTTTACGGGAAGATACAGGAATTTTTTTACCGTTCTTAAGATGAATCACTCCAGACTTATCATATTTATCTATGAACTTTAGATTCACCATAAACGATTGATGTGGTCTTATAAAATTAGAATCATTTAAACGCTCTTCAAATACTTTTAATGTTTTTGAAACCAAATACTTTTTACCATTATTGCAATAAAACGTGGTATATCCTTTATCGGACTCGCAATACATTAACGCATCTAAATCCACGACCTGAAAACTATCTTGAAGTGATAATATTAGTTGATTGCTTTGTGCATTCCAAGCTTGTTTTGCAACATTAATCTGCTCTTTTTGTTCAATGACGGTTAATTGTTTCACTTTATTGAGTGCTACTTTTAACTCTTCTATATCAACAGGTTTTAAAAGGTAATCCACAGCACCCATTTTTAGAGCCTTTAGAGCAAACTCTTCGTAAGCAGTTATAAAAATGACTTTGAAATTAAGGTGTTGTGTTTGTTCTAAAAATTCAAATGCATCACCATCAATTAGGTTAATATCCAAGAAAATCAGTTCTGGCTTGCAAGCATTGGCTACAATAACTGCTTCTTTTACAGATTCGCACTCACCTACTACTTTTACATCTGTATCAATGAGTTCTAAAAGATTAAGTAATCCTTTTCTTATATAGGCTTTATCTTCTACTATAATTGATTGCATTAGGCGACTTCTTTTTTATAAGGGATGACCAATGTTACTATGGTACCTTGTTTATTATAGTGTTTTCTGTCTTCTATATGTACTGAACCATTAATATCTAAATCTTTAGATAACATTTTTAATCGCTCCGAAGTTATCGTTGTTGCCAACGATTTTTTATCTTTTCTTTTATGACCATTTGGTGTATCTATACCAATACCGTTATCTGTAATGGTACAAACCAATTTATCATCAATATTTTTAAGCTGAATATCTATTTTTCTATTGTCCTTTCGGTCTTCAAACGCATGTTCTACAGCATTTTCAATAAAAGGCTGAATAAGCATTGGCGGTATCTTGTATAACGTTTCATCTATATTTTGATCTACTAAAATAGTATAATCATAAGATTGGCTGGCTTCAAGATTTTGGAGTTCTAAATAATTATTTACCGCTTCTAATTCTTGATTTAGAGGCACTAACTTATCTCTTGAATTTTCTAGAGTAATCCGCAATAGTTTTGAAAATTTTGAAAGGTAAAAAACCGATTTTTTGTCTTCTTTATTTAATATCATGCCTTGCAAAACAGAAAGTGAATTAAAGATAAAATGTGGTGTCATTTGTGAACGCAACAATTTTTGTTCTATAACAGCATTAAGTGTTTTTGCCTTTTCATGTCTTAGTTTTAAAAAGAAGATAATACCGCCTAAAATTATGGCTGTAGCTAAAAATCCGATAATCCCTAAAAATAAATTCCGCTGAGTTTTTTCTAAGTCTTGTGATGTAGTTAACACCGTTTTTGTAAGTTTTAATTCATTTATACTTAATGAATCTAGCTGTTGTTTGTATTTATATTCGTATTCCAACTCGGTTATTTTCTTAATTTTAGCTTCGTTAAAAAGACTATCATTAAGTTTTTTGAAATTTTGATGTTCTTTTAGAGATTGCTCATAATTACCTAAATTTTCATAAATACTCGAAAGCATTTCTGAAACTTTGCTTTTTGCTTCAAGAAGGTTTAATTCGTCAGCTATACGCTTTCCTTTCAACGTATAGGATAACGCTTTTTGATACGATTTTTCATCGTAATATGACTCCGCAATACCTAAATAATTAGCAGCTAATGAGTATTTGTTATCGTTTTGTAAGCTTATTTCAGTAGATTTTTCAAAACTCTGACGCGCTTTTTCTGGCTGTTTGAGCAATAAATTAATTTCGCCAATACTATACAAACAATTGCTAATTTGTCCAAGGTCACCAATTTCTCTGCTTAACTCCAAAGATTCGTTAATATATTCTAGTGCTTTGTTATAGTCTTTCTCTTCTGTATAAATATGACCTATGTTACCTTTGTTTACAGCGATAAGGTCTTTGTTTCCAATTGCTTCTGCTAGATGGATTGATTTTTTATGATATTCTAGAGATTTATCAAGCTTCCCTAAAGATCTATATCTATTACCTAGACTATTTAATGTTTTTGACATACCTATGGTGTCACTTAGCTTTTCTTTGTAAAGTAATGACTGATGGTAATAATCCAAAGCTTTATAATGATTTCCTTGTTCGCTATAAATATGTCCTAAGCCATTTAGTGTGTAGGGTATACCATATTCGTGATTAATTGCTTTACTTAGCTTTAATGTCTTTTCGTAGTATGAAATGGCTTCTGTATACTTACCTGTTTTAGCATAGATATTTCCTATATTTAGATATCCAGCCACAAGTTGTTCTTGTGCACCCAAGTCTTCATAAATAGCTATCGATTTTTTTAAATTATCTAAAGCTTCGATATTTTTAGATTGCAGTAAGAAGTTAACACCAATAGAATTGTAAGAAGAGGCTATACCTTTTCTATCGTTTAAATCTTTAAATAATTCTAAGGATTTTTGAAAATATATTAAACTTTGATCATAATTAGATTTTCTACTCGCCATAATACCTTTTAAGGATAAGATATCAGCTTTTCCTTTTTGATAGTCTAGCTTATTTGAGAGCGCTTCTGCCTCTTTTATGTAAGTATTTGTGAGGCCTGCATCTTTCTGATAAAGAGAGAATGCCAAATCATACAATAGTGCCACTCTAATCGTATCCTTTTTTTTATGATTTTGCAACTCTAACTTAAGACTATCAATTTTAGCATTTTGCGAAAACCCAGCTAGCGGTAAAAGTAAAATTGTAATTAAAAAATGTATTCTTTTCATGAATTCAACACATAGTTAAATACACTGTATAATCCTCATCACGAAAAGTAAACAGGTATAATTTTAGCTAAGTAACAATTAAATTAATATAAAAAATCAAAATACTAATATGTAATTCTGTAAAACACAGGGAATCTTTTTCTGTAGTCTTTCAAACCATTTGCGTAGCACTAGAGTTAATATCCGTAATTGATTTTTAGACAGTTTTTCTCTTCACTACTTAGAATGTCCACTCAATGTCCTTAGAGATAAATCTGATGCCCACTTATTGTCCATGTCATATTTTTCTTTTCAATAAAATCGAATCATAATTTTGAAAGGTCATAAAATCTATGACAACCAGTTTTGTGGTGCCTTGCACTGGTTTTGGCTGCAGACTACCAGTTGCAAGTCGCTACGAAAGCTTAATTACGCCAAGTATGACACTACTTCTAGTATATAAGTTTGTGAAATGGTATAAAAAAAACAGACCAAAGGCGTCTATGTGCTAAGAGACGACTTCACCATAAAGGTCAAAGTCTTCGGCTTCTATGATTTTTACTGTAGTAAATTCACCTGTTTTTAAATAGGTTTTTGAAGCGTCAATTAGGACTTCATTATCCACATCTGGCGAATCAAATTCTGTGCGACCAACGAAGTAATTACCTTCTTTTCGATCGATAACAACTTTAAATTCTTGTCCAATTTTTGCTTGATTTAATTCCCATGAAATTTGAGACTGAATTTCCATAATTTCGTTTGCGCGCTGAATTTTCACTTCTTCAGGAACATCATCCTCGAGATTATAAGCATAAGTGTTTTCTTCGTGAGAATAAGTAAAGCAACCCAATCGCTCAAAACGCATGTCTTTCACCCACTGCTTTAATGTTTGGAAATCTTCTTCGGTTTCACCAGGATACCCAACAATAAGTGTAGTTCTAATAGTCATTTCAGGTACTTTAGCTCTAAATTCTTTTAATAGCTTAGTAGTTTTAGCCTGTGTTGTACCGCGACGCATACTTTTGAGAATAGCATCTGAAATATGCTGTAAGGGAATATCTAGATAATTACAAATCTTAGGTTCACGCTTCATAACATCTAAAACATCCATCGGAAAACCTGTTGGGAATGCGTAATGTAAACGTATCCATTCTATACCTTCAACCTTGACTAAATGTTCTAGTAATTCAGCGAGATTGCGTTTTTTGTATAAATCTAAGCCATAATACGTTAAATCTTGTGCAATAAGAATCAATTCTTTAACACCATTTGCCACAAGTTTTTCAGCTTCAGTTACAAGGTCTTCAATTGGTGTACTCTTATGTTTACCTCGCATCAAAGGAATAGCACAAAAACTACATGGTCTGTCACATCCTTCAGCAATCTTTAAATAAGCATAGTTCTTTGGTGTTGTGGTTAATCGTTCGCCTATTAACTCGTGCTTATAATCAGCACCTAAAGCTTTAAGAAGGCTAGGTAGTTCTGTTGTACCAAAATACTGATCTACATTAGGTATTTCTTTCTCTAAATCTGGTTTATAGCGTTCACTTAAACAACCAGTAACAAAAACCTTATCAACTTCACCAGCTTCTTTTTTTTGCATGAATTCAAGAATTGTATTCACGCTTTCTTCCTTGGCATTATTTATAAAACCACAGGTATTTATAACAACAACATTGCCTTCTTGCTCATGTACTACATCTTTACCACTAGCCTTGAGTTGTCCCATTAACACTTCGCTATCGTAAACATTTTTACTGCATCCAAGTGTTACAACATTAATTCTATTCTTTTTTAGAGTCTTTGTTCTCATACCATTAACAAATCAGTGCGCAAAGATACAACGTAAATTAAACCTTTAGTATATTTACAAGTCATATTTGAAATTTGCCCTATGAGAAAATTTAGAGTACTTCTGGTTTTATTAGCTTTTTCTGTTGGTTTGTCCTGTTCTTCTGACGATTCAAGCTCTTCTAATCCGCCATCAGATGAAGATTTATATTTTCCACCATTAAATTCTGACACCTGGGAAACTATAGCTATCACTGATATTGGATGGAATGAAGACGGGCTTCAACCTCTTTTGGACTTTTTAGAAACTACAGACACCAAGTCGTTTATGATTTTACATAATGGACGTATTGTTAATGAATCCTACTTCGGAAATACTACTAGTACATCTAATAATCCTTGGTTTTCAGCTGGTAAGACATTAACTGCATTTATGGTTGGTGTTGCACAAGAGGAAGGAATTTTAGACTTAAACGATTCTTCATCTAATTATTTAGGAACTGGATGGTCTAGTCTTACAACTGAGCAAGAAAATGCTATAACCATTAAACACCATATTTCGATGACTACAGGATTAGATTACAACGTAGATTTTACGTGTACAGATCCTGAATGCCTAACCTATTTAAATCCACCTGACACCTATTGGTATTATCACAACGCGCCTTACACCTTAACACAATCGATAATTTCAGGCGCTTTAAATTCAGATTTTGACCCATATTTTAACCTTAAACTGCGAGATAAAATTGGAATGCAAGGAAGCTGGATACAAGTTGGTTACAATAAATTCTTTTTTAGTAATGCACGAAGTATGGCACGTTTTGGATTATTGTGTCTAAATGAAGGAATTTGGGATAATGACATTATTCTAGGTGACAGCAACTATTTTAATGAAATGACCAATACATCTCAAAATATGAATCCTGCTTATGGCTATCTGTGGTGGCTCAACGGAAAATCATCATATAGATTGCCGTCTTCGGAGAGCTCATATAGTGGAAAATTAATCCCTAATGCACCAGACGATTTAATTGCAGGCCTGGGAGCTGTAGATCAAAAACTCTATGTAGTACCTAGCAAAAAACTGGTGGTTATACGTATGGGAAATGATGGAGGCGCTGGTGAACTTGGACCATCTGGTTATGATAATCTCCTTTGGGAAAAACTAAGTGCTCTAATCAATTAATTATAGTCTTTAGGTACTACTCTAGCTTTTGAAGCTTGCTCATACACATAAGCCCACTCTAGTAATTGTTTTTCCTGTAGTCGTTTGGCTATAAACGTTAATCCCTTTGGCACACCATTATCAGCATAACCCATGGGTACAGTAATAGCAGGATACTCTGCTACGGCTGCAAAAGCAGCGTGGTAATTGTTTATCGATAAAAAGCCATCTAGATTGTGTTTCTGCATTGGTACATCAAAATACTGTTTACCATTTCGACTTAAAGTGTCTTTAATTCGCGCTAAGTATTCAGTATCACCATTATCTGTAACAATGCCTTTAAATAAACTTTGTCCATAAGGTATCGTTTTAATAGAATCTTTTAGATTGAATTCTATGACATCAGAAACTGTTCTAATTGGACTATTTTTATTGGCATGAGCATCCACATAAGCTGGCAAATCCTTTTTCATATCGAGATTAAGAAGGTTTATAAAGTTTGGTAAACCTAATTGTTCTTCATCTATCTCAATAATTTCGGCACCTTGTTGCTTTAAAACATCAAGAGCCCTTACATATAACGAATCCTCTAACAAACGTTTTGGTGCGCCAAAGCGCTTACCTCTTATACTTGCATTCTTTAAACCTTTAGTGTAAAAACCAGGCTCCCGTAACGCATAGATTGACTTAGAATCAGACTTGTCTTCACCATATATTGCATCTAAAACTATGGCATTATCTGTTACCGTTCTGGTAATTGGACCTGCTGTATCTAAAGTTGAAGAAATTGGCACAATACCACTACGACTTACTAAACCAACTGTAGGTTTTAAACCTACTACAGAATTCTGACTTGCTGGCGACAATATTGAACCTGCAGTTTCACTACCAATCGTAGCTACAGCAAAATTTGCAGAAGCCGCAACTCCACTACCAGAACTAGAACCTCCTGTATCTATAATTCGTCTTCCATAAGGATTTAAAGTTTGGCCACCTATTGCAGAATATCCACTAGGACATTCTCCACAAAAGAAATAAGCCCATTCGCTAAGATTAGCTTTACCTAAAATTAAAGCTCCTTTAGATTTTAGTTGTTTTACAATAAACGCATCATCAGTATCATTATCTTTTAGCGCAACTGCTCCTGCTGTTGTTGCCATACCAGAAGCATTGATGTTGTCTTTTAGTAAAATTGGCATTCCATAAATTGGGTGTACATCCCAATCTTGACGATCATCTAAATTCTGTGCTTCTTTTAAGACGTTTGGATTAATAGAAATTACGGAATTAAGTGATAATTTATTTTCACGATCAAACTTACGGATACGATATAAGTAAAATGCAGTTAATTCTGAATAGGTAAGTTTTTCCTTTGCAATTTGTTCCTGTAAAAACTGAATATCTTTTTCTAAAACCAAAGGCTTTAAACGATTGTAATCAGCTTCAGTAAAATCTTCCATCTGTGGATTGATTTCTGCCCAAATTTCAGCTTTAGTTAAATTTTTAGAGTCGAGTACTTTAAATTCTCTAAAGTCTTTGGTAGAAATGGCACTTAATCCTGAATCATCATCAGTTGCTTTTGTAGTTTCTACAGTTTCTGATTTTGAAATTGGCTCTCTGGCTTCTCGAGCCTTTTCATCTTTACAAGAAAAAAATAATGATAAAGCTAATAGTAATAAGATGTAGCGCATAGTCCGTATTTTTTATAAAAATACGAAAAGACCTCACAGGTTTCAAAAACCTATGAGGTCTAATTATATGAGATGCTAAAATAAATTCAGCATGACAAACTTTATTTGTTACTTAAAAAACGAATCTACAAATTCGTATTTATTAAAGACTTGTAAATCTTCAATGCCTTCGCCTACTCCAATATACTTTACAGGAATTTTAAACTGATCGCTGATACCAATAACAACACCTCCTTTTGCAGTTCCGTCTAACTTAGTAACTGCCAAAGACGTTACTTCTGTAGCTGCTGTAAATTGCTTCGCTTGTTCAAACGCATTTTGTCCTGTAGAGCCATCTAAAACTAAAAGTACATCATGTGGTGCATCACCAACTACCTTTTGCATCACACGTTTTACTTTAGAAAGCTCGTTCATTAAGTTGACTTTGTTATGCAAACGACCAGCAGTATCAATTATAATCACATCGGCATCTTGGTTAATACCAGATTGTAAAGCATCAAAAGCTACAGAAGCAGGATCAGAACCCATTTCTTGCTTTATCATTGGCACTTCTACTCTGTCTGCCCAAACTTGTAATTGGTCTATTGCCGCAGCTCTAAATGTATCGGCAGCACCGAGAACCACTTTTAATCCTTTTTTCTTAAACTGGTACGCTAACTTACCAATAGTTGTTGTTTTACCCACACCATTAACACCTACTACCATTAAAACATAAGGCGTTTTTTTACCGTTATCTTGAGCTGGTAACTCTGGAATAGTATAATCGGTTTCTTCACCAGAGTTGGTTTCGGATAATAAGCCTGCTATTTCCTCCCTAAGAATTTTATTAAGCTCTGATGTTCCTAAGTACTTATCTCTTGCCACACGCTCTTCAATTCTCTCAATGACTTTAAGCGTGGTATTTACACCTACATCGCTAGTTACCAAAACTTCTTCAAGGTTATCTAAAACGTCGTCATCTACTTTAGATTTACCAGCAACAGCTTTATTTAACTTTGTAAAGAAAGAGGATTTAGATTTTTCTAAACCTTTATCTAAGGTTTCCTTCTTTTCAGAAGAAAATATTTTTTTAAAAAAACTCATTTAATTTCTATTTGCTTAGCTAATAGCAACAACCTTGCCTTTACCAACTAACTGCAAAGTTGTCAGATTTTCCCAAATATAGACATAAAAAAACTGCTTTCAAATATGAAAGCAGTTCTATAAATCTATATATAATAAAGATTATTTTTTGTTTAAAAAGTCATTGACAAATTCTGGTGCCATTACTGATTCTACAAACATGTATGCGCCAGTTTTTGGTGATTTCACCATCTTAATAGCTTTTGTCAATCTTTTTGATCCTGTCTGTAAAGACGCTACTGATTTCTTTGCCATGATTTATTATTTTATCTCTTTATGAACTGTCATACGCTTAAGTATTGGATTAAATTTCTTAATCTCCATACGGTCTGGCGTATTTTTCTTATTCTTTGTTGTAATATATCTTGAAGTTCCTGGCATACCAGAAGCTTTGTGCTCTGTGCACTCTAAGATAACTTGTATTCTATTTCCTTTTTTTGCCATTGTAAATTGACTTTAGCGTATGCTTTTATTTGTAAAATCCTTTTGCTCTAGCTTCTTTTAATGCAGCAGTAATACCAATTTTATTGATAGTCTTTAATGCAGATGTAGAAACTTTTAATGTTACCCACTTATCTTCTTCAGGAATGTAAAAACGCTTCTTAATCAAGTTTGCGTTAAACTTGCGTTTTGTTTTATTCATCGCGTGAGAAACATTGTTTCCTACCATCGCTTTCTTCCCAGTAAGTTCACAAACTCTTGACATTGTATTCTTTCTTTAGGTATGTTAATTTTTAACAGGGTGCAAATTTAGTAAAACTTTATGTTTCAACAAACATAAAGTTCTACTTTTTTAATATTTCTTTCTGTAGCATCTCAAAAGCTTTGTTTGTCGCCTTCATTATTACCTTATCTCGATGGTTACCAAAATTAAAAACTTCTGACTTAACACCTTCCTGAGAAGCAATAGCAATCCAGACTGTGCCAACTTCTGCATCAGAATCGCCTTTTGTAGGACCTGCATTTCCTGTGGTACTTATTCCGTAATCAGAATTAAATAATTGACGTACATTGAAAGCCATAGATTCCGCAACTTCTTTACTTACTACAGATTTTGAAGAAATATCCTCTTCTGAAACATTTAGAATATTTACTTTAGAATCTGTGGCATAACTTACCACACTACCTTTAAAATATTCTGAAGCTCCTTCATTTGCAGTAATTGCTTTTGCGATTTGCCCTCCTGTACAACTTTCAGCAATTGAGATTGTTTTTCTTAAATGACTTAATTGCTTACCAATAATAGCCTCCAAGGATAAATCGTCCTCAAAACCAACAAAAATATCTTCAATTTGTGAAATTAATAATTCAATTTGTTTTTCTAATTCAGCTTCAACAACACCCTTATCCATAGCTTTACCAGACAAACGTAAGCGAACTTTACCTAAATTTGGCAAATAAGCAAGTTTAATAAAATTTGGTAGGTTATCTTCCCAAGCCTCTATTCTATTAGCAATAGCACTTTCACCTAGGCCATAGGTTAATAAGGTTTTATGTTTTATGTATGGAAACTTGAATTTTGCTCGTAAAGCGGGAAGCACTTCTGTTTTTATTAATGCCTTCATCTCATAAGGCACTCCAGGAAGAGAAACAAAAACTTTCCCATTCTTTTCTAACCACATTCCAGGTGCGGTCCCAAATTCGTTTTTAAGTACTTTTGCTTTTGAAGGTACTAAGGCTTGTTGGCGATTTAAATCTGAAATTGGCGTACTGATATACTTAGAAAATAAATGCTCTACATGTTTTAGCACTTCTTCGTTTTCAACCAAAGTATCATCAAAGTATTCGCAAATGGTATGCTTGGTAATATCATCCTTGGTAGGCCCTAAGCCACCTGTGATAATTATGATATCTGCATTTTCTTCCGCTTCTTTTAAAGATTTAAGTATGTGTTCCTTATCGTCTTGTACAGAAGTAATTTGATAAACTGAAATGCCTATCTTATTAAATTCCTTACCTAAAAATGCTGAATTTGTATCTACAATCTGACCTATGAGAATTTCATCGCCAATTGTTATTATTTCTGCTTGCATTTATAATCCGAAGTCCGCTTTTATTTCGTTTGTGGCATTCTCTACGGCAGTGAGAACCATTTGTAGTTGAGCATCAATATTTTTATCTGCTTGTTCAAATTTGCCCCAATCTTGTACCTCGATTAATTCATCATAAACACCTAATTCAAACAACTCTATGGTTGGTTTCATTTTGTGAGCAGCCTGATAGGTTTCGTAATAATCACCCTCTGGGACAGCTTTTCGTAAGCGTTCCGCATCTTCTGGAACTTCTTCTATAAAGGCTGCTGCTAAAGCCATAACGAAATCCTCGTCGTTATCAGCCATTTCGCGTACGCGATTTAATTTGTAATGTTCTGCCATTTATTTTATTTTGATTGAAAACATTTCTTGGTCTTCAATATATCCTTTTAATTCGTCGTTTGCAAAAACCTTACCAACTCCGGAAGGTGTTCCGGTAAAGATAACGTCTCCAATTTTTAAAGTAAAATATTTTGACACATATTCTATGAGTTCGTCAATCTTCCAAAGCATAAGCTCTGTATTACCAGATTGTACAACCTCATCATTTTTCTTTAAACTAAAGTTGATATTATTCACATTCTCAAAATTAGATTTAGGTAACCACTTACCTATCACAGCAGCACCATCAAAGGCTTTTGCTTTTTCCCACGGTAAACCTTTTGCTTTTAATTGGGCTTGAAGATCTCTTGCTGTAAAGTCTATTCCCAACCCTATTTCATCATAATATTTATGAGCGAATTTCTTATCGATGTATTTCCCTACTTTTTTGATTTTTACCAATACTTCAACTTCGTGATGTACTTCATCAGAAAAATCTGGAATAAAAAAAGGCTGTTTTTTTAGTAAGATCGACGTGTCTGGCTTTAAAAACACTACAGGATCTGTTGGTTTTTCGTTTTCTAATTCTTTAATGTGGTCTGTGTAATTGCGACCGATGCAGATTAGTTTCATAAAAATTAGATTGTTAGACTGGTTAGATTTAGTTAGATAAGGTTAAGGATATTGCTGGTATCCATTGCCCTTCTTTTTTGTAGGATTTTGCTGGATAGAAACTCCAAACCCCAGAATTATATACTGCGACTTTAAACTTTCCTTCTTGTTCACAAGTTGCCGAGATTGTTGGACTATACTTTATTCCTTTGCGTTTATTTTTATTTTTAGGCCCATCGACATAAATAACGTTCTCCTCGTTATATGGAATATACAACCATTCAATAGCAATATAAAATCCTTCTCTTGGAAAAACAATATCATGGTCTGATATATCTACATCAACTGTTTTCTGCTTCTTTTTTAAAGTCACAATTATACTTTCCTTTAGCAAATCTTTATCTGGCAAACTATCGTTACCAAATGAAAATAAACGTAATCTGAATTTTCCTTTTTTATTTTTAAAATTGCCAAAATGAAACTTAACAGATTTTAAAAAGTCAACTTCTTCATAGTTATTATCAAAGGGAAAATATAAAGCTACAATCCATGGATTTTTAGCATGCGAACCATAACCAGCGCACAAATCTTCTTCTAAGATTTCATTTACTACCATTGTCTTCTCATTAAACTTTTCAGAAATTACCACCTCCTCAAGTGCTTCAACTAATGGCTTTAAAAAAATCTTTTCAGACTTTAGAAATAAAGAAACTGGTATTTTGCTTGTTTCATAACCTAATGATGATAAACTGACCACCTTATTTATATCATCTTCGTTAATTTCCAAACGAAAGCTTCCGTCATCATTACTAGAGGTACCAACTGTAGATTCTAGAATAGAAATATTAACGTAGGGAATTGGCTCGTTAGTTACTTTATCTAAGACTACGCCATTTGTAACTTGCTGTTGTGAGAAAGCTAAAAATGGAATAAGGATAAATAGAAATTTCATGAAAAAAGCGTATAAGATTCCTGCTTTCGCAGGAAGTTAAGACAATTTATTATTAAACTGACGTAACTTAATAGCAGTTAACACTTTTTTAGTATACAACGGAAAATCTGCATTTAACAACCAACCAAAATAACCTGGCTCTTGCTCCATAACATCTACAACACGCTTACCTTTGTGCTTACCAAAAGAAAAACATTCTTCCCCTTCTTTGTTGAAAATTAAAAATCCTGCAAAATCCGCAAACTTTTTGCGAGAGCTAAATTCAGCTAAAAACTTGGTGTCATTCTCTAATTCTTCATAACGCTCTAGCTGCGCTTTTAAAACCTCGTACGTTGCCTTAGTATCTGCTTCTGCACTGTGTGCATCGTCTAAACTTTTATCGCAATAAAACTTATAGGCTGCGCTCAGTGTACGTTGCTCCATTTTATGAAAAATAGTCTGAACATCTACTGCTAAACGATTTTTCATATCAAAATCTACCTCAGCACGTAACATTTCTTCTGCTAAAAGCGGAATATCAAATCGGTTAGAATTAAATCCGCCCAAATCTGAATCTTTTATTAAGTTATGTACTTCTTTAGAAATTTCTTTAAAGGTTGGTGCATCTGCAACATCTGCATCCGAAATTCCGTGAACTTTAGTCACTTCTGCAGGAATAGGAATTGTTGGATTTACCAATTTGGTATAGGTTTCTTCCTTTCCGTTAGGATGAACCTTTAAAATTGAAATTTCTACGATTCTGTCTTTTGAAATATTGATTCCTGTAGTTTCTAAATCGAAAAAACAGATGGGTTTGTTAAGGTTGAGTTGCATTTATGTATTCTTTAAAACAAAGGTAATGAGATTTAGCATAAAAGACTTTAAATGATTAAAAAAGCTGGCTTGACTTTGTGAATTTAAAAGACTAACTTCGTTTAACGTTGGATATAAGTCACCTGTACTGAGCGTAGTCGAAGTGTTGAAACGACGCATATCCACGAACCATTAAACGAACTTCAAAAATAAAAAAGCACAGTCCTAAAACTGTGCATTTTTTATATATGTGAGATGCTGAATCAACACTTCGACACGCTCAGTGTGACAGTTCAGCATGACAAGGCATTAATTAAATTTCCCTATTAGGATCCCAAGCTTCAAGATAATCTTTAACCGCTTTAACAAATTGACCACCAAGAGCACCATTAACTACCCTATGGTCGTATGAGTGAGACATAAACATTTTGTAACGAATACCGATAAAATCTCCTTGTGGCGTTTCTATAACTGCTGGTACTTTTCTAATAGCACCCAATGCTAAAATACCAACTTGTGGTTGGTTGATGATTGGCGTACCCATGATGCTACCAAATGTACCAACATTTGTCACTGTATATGTTCCGCCTTGTATATCGTCTGGATTCAGTTTATTTTCTCTGGCTCTATTAGCTAAATCGTTAACCTTTTTAGCCATACCTAAAAGATTTAATTGATCTGCATCTTTTATAACAGGTACAATTAAGTTACCATCTGGTAAAGCTGCTGCCATACCCAAATTTATGTGTTTCTTTTTAATGATACTATCACCTTGAACGGAAATATTCATCATAGGATAGTCGCGTAACGCTTTTGCAACGGCTTCCATAAATATTGGTGTAAACGTTAGGTTCTCACCCTCGCGTTTCTTAAAGCTATTTTTATGCTTGTTTCTCCAATTCCAGATTTCTGTTACGTCAGCTTCAATAAATGACTGAACGTGTGCAGATGTTTGTACAGACTCTACCATGTGCTTAGAAATGAGTTTACCCATTCTGGTCATTTCTATAATTTCATCGTCACCAGAAGCGACAACTGGTGTTGAAGCTGGTTTTTGTTTTGGTTGACTTGGAGCTTCTGTTTTAACCGTTGCTTTTTGTTCTACAACTGGTTGAGATTTTACTTCCTCTACAGGTGCAGAACTACGCGATTCCAAATAAGATTTAATATCATTCTTAGTTACACGACCATCCTTACCTGTTCCTGGTATGGTATCTAATTCCGCTTGAGAAATTCCTTCTTCCTTAGCTATATTTTTAACTAAAGGAGAATAAAAACGATCGCCTGATGAAGTTATTGGCTTTGTAGTTTCTTTTGCAGCTACAACAGTTTGGGCTACTTCTGCTACTGCTTTTGGAGCTTCCTCTTGTTTAGGTTCAGTAGCTGGTGCTTTTACTTCAACAGTATCACCTCCTTCAGTTTCTATTACTGCAATAGTTTGACCTACCTGTACGACATCATCAACATCAAAAAGTTTTTCTAGTAACACACCATCAACTTCACTTGGTACTTCACTATCTACCTTATCTGTTGCTATTTCTAAAACAGCCTCATCGGCTTCAATAGTGTCGCCAACATCTTTAAGCCAAGAAGTTATGGTTGCTTCTGCAACACTCTCTCCCATTTTAGGTAACTTAAGTTCAAACTTTGCCATATCTATAATTTGAAGGTCTTTATTTTAAAATCGAATGCAAAATTAATAAAAAACAGTCTGTTTTACTGATTTTTATTCAATAAAAATCAGAAGCTTACAACTTCTCCTCTACCTGTACTACTATCGCTTCCGAGCATAAAATTACTACTTTTTACCCATATTCTATAGGTGTTTTGTTTTGTTATATTATGTGTTTTCATAAACTCAATAATAGTTTTGTAACTCAAAAATTCTGTGTCGAAAACAATTTGTGTCTCACTTGGTATATCCTCTAACTTATCTGAAATTGTAACAGCATTACCGATTTTATGTTTTAGTTGCTCATTGACAGATTCTGATATTACTATAGATCCTTTTGAATGTGACACTTCTGACTCCTTTACAGGAACTCTCTTAGATGCTAAAGTCAATACAGTTTTTACAAGAGCAGATATAAGTATATTCTTTTTAAAATGTTTTTCGTAAAAAATTTCTATGGCACCATAAAAACGTTTAGCATATACTTTGTCTTTAAATGTGCTCTCGCCTTTATAATGTATTACAGAAGTTTCCCCAAAGTAATAATTACTGTAACCTGCCTTTAAAACTTTATAAGATAAATCAATATCCTCACCATACATAAAATAATCTTCATCAAAGCCACCTACTGCATTATAAACATCTCGTTTTAAAAACATAAAAGCACCAACTAATACCTCAGTTTTTCCAATATCATCTGGCTTTAGATTATTAGTATAATAATTTTTTGAGTTTCCTGTTAATTTTTGAAGTGCCACTTTAGGCGTTGGAATGTGTCGTTTGCTTTCTGGTAAAAAATTACCTCTTCCATCGATGAGCTGACATCCTACAATTCCAATATTAGTTTGGTTTTCAGCAAAATTTAAAGCTTTTGTAAACGTATCTTCTGCTACTACAGTATCTGGATTAAGAATACATAAATATTCTCCTCTAGCTAGTGCAACACCAATATTATTACCTTTTGAGAAGCCGTGATTTTTCTTATTCTCTATCAGTTTAACATCAAGAAACTGTAGCTTTACCATAGCACAACTATCATCGGATGAATTATTATCTACTACTATAATTTCGGCGTCAATACCTTTTATTGCAGCTTCTACACTTCTTAAGCATAGCTCTAAAAAGTAACGTACATTATAATTGAGTATGACAACGGAAAGCTTCAAAATGTGATTATGATTTTAAAGACGCTTCAAACGGAATACGATCTACAATACTTCTACCCAAAGTAATTTCGTCTGTGTATTCTAATTCATTACCAGCAGCAACACCTCTAGCTATAGTAGAAGTCTGAATATTATAACCTTGTATTTGCTTGAAAATATAGAAGTTAGTTGTATCTCCTTCCATTGTAGGGCTCATTGCAAAAATAAGTTCCTTTACTTTACCAGATTTTACCTTTTCGACCAGAGAAGTAATATTTAAATCTTGAGGTCCAATGCCATCCATTGGCGATATTTTTCCACCCAAAACATGGTACAGTCCTCTAAATGAACTTGTGTTTTCTATTGCCATAACATCTCTAATATCCTCAACAACACAAATCAACTGTTCATTGCGATTTGGGTTTTCGCAAATTTCACAGAGCTCTTTATCACTAATATTATGACAAGATTTACAAAACTTAATTTCTGCTCTAACTTTAGAGAGTGCTTCAGCCAACTGAAACGTTTGATGCTCTGGCTGTCTCAACAAATGTAAAACCAAGCGCAATGCAGTACGCTTACCAACACCTGGTAATTGCGACATTTCGTTTACTGCATTTTCCAAAAGTTTAGAAGATAATTCCATAGGCGCTAAGGTACAGATTTTAGAGCTAAAAAAGCCCAATTGATAAGTGCAACAATTGGGCTCTTTTCAGTTTACTTAATTGTTTAGTTTAGAATCAGCTTTTTGGTAATTTCACCATTGGTGCTATTTAACTTCACAAAGTAAATACCATTACTAAACGATGACACATCCACTTTAAATCCATTATACAGATTTACTTTCTTACCATAAAACATAATTTTACCCTGAGTATCAAAAATTCTAATACTGACATCTTCTGTTTTATTCCACTTTAAGTTAATTTCATTTTTTGCTGGGTTAGGGTACAATGTTAAATCATTAAACTCAAAATCTTCAACACTCAGAGAAGCATCAAAAACATCTGATCTCCACAAGCCTCTACCATAGGTTGCTGCATAAATTTTATTATCAGCGGTATTAATTTCTAGTTCATTGATTCTAACGTTAGGTAAACCATTATTAAATGGTTCCCATTGGGTCAATGTGTTATCTGTGTAAAATACACCATAATTCATACCAACATATAAGCCATCATCGCCATTGTCTTGCCATACTAAAGCCTGCGCTACAAAACCAGGCAGATTCATAAGCTTTGAAGCCCAAGTTAAACCACCGTCTAAACTAACATAGACCTTCTGGCTATCTGTAGTGGCAACGGCAACTTTATTAGGATCTGAAGGGTGTATCGCTATCTCATTAATTATTGATGGACCAAGATTTAAAGGTGAAAACACCCAATTTGCACCTCCGTCAGTTGTATATCTCAAAACACCATTGATAGCACAATACATAATTTGATTATTACTAGGAGAAATTTTAAAATGATCTATATTAGAACCAAAATTCGGTGATATTGGTGTCCAGTTATTCCCACTATCCATAGATTTATAAACCTGGTCAAAAGCTACATAAACAGTGTTTTGAACTATTGGATCTTGCTCAAAAGGTACTACCCAATTCCAATTACTTTGACCGCCTTTGTTATCTGGTTGTGTAAGGCTTGCAAGATTACTATTACCGACTAAATCATATTGCGTTCTAAATAAGCCACCAAACTGTGTTGTTCCATACATTATAGAGGGATTATTTTTATCTATAAACCCCTCCATACCGTCAGCACCCAACCAATCTGTCCAAAGTCCATCTTCTCTTAATGTTGATGTACCATTATCTTGTGAGCCACCAGTAACAACAACAGGATCTGTTTGACTCACTCCTATTTTATAGAATTGTCGTATACCTAGTCCTGGAGTTAAATCGGTATAATAGTTGGTGCTAACATTGACTGGGTCATCTGCTCTAAAAATACCACCATCTGTTCCTGTATACAGTTTTGCATCTGTTCCTGTACCTGCAAAATGTAAGATATCCACATCTGCATGACAATAACCAATACCAGAACCGTTAGCAACACCTGGTACCCATTGAGACGTAATATTGAAATTAACACCACCATCTGTAGAGCGCCATGTATTAATACCCGCAATATGCACGTCATTAACATCATTAGGATTAATTACAATATCCATATCTCTAGGTGCTTGCCCTAGGTTATCACTACCATTGGAATCATAACCAAAAAAATTCTGGGTATGAGTTAGTTTTGAAAAACTACTCCCACTATTATTAGAAATATACAAAGCCCCAAAAACACCACTATTTGCCTCTACAACGTAAACTACATTTGGATCATCAGATGAGACCCCAATCATTTTCGGGCCATTAGAAAATTGATTACCACCAGAACCTGTTATCTGAGCAAAGCTTGCTCCACCATTAGTGGATACATAAAAAGCATTCCCTGAAGCATACACTACATTAGGATCGTTTGGTTTGAATTCAAAATCATAGCCAGTTCCAGTTGACACAAAGTATATAGAACTCCATGTAATACCGCCATCTATTGACTTGTATAAACCATTACCTTGAACACTGGCGTATATTTTCATAGAATTTGTTGGATCTACCAATATTTTATTTACAACACCATAGACTAGACTACCTAATGGCGACCAAGTTAAACCTGCATCAGTAGATTTTAAAATCGTGCCACTTGTTGAACCCCAATAATAGGTGTTACTATCTGCAGGGTCAATGGCAAGCGCATATACATCTATATTAGAGAGATTGTCAGAAAGTACAATCCAAGTGGAACCTCCATCCATACTTTTCCACACACCACCTGTTTCACTTCCTGCAATAATATGATCTAAATTAGATTCGTCTACAGCTAAAGAGGTAATTCTTCCAACGCCAGGATTCCATCCTGAAGTAGCGTCCCAGTAAGTTGGGCCCATTTCTTCCCATGTACCTACAGTAGTTCTGGCTGCTAAACCTTCATTGTTAGTACTTGCATTGTAATTCTCTATTTCTTTATAATAAAATTCAGGTGATTTTAATCTACCTGTTTCGTCCATAGCACGTTCTGCAAAATACTGCCATCTCTTAAAAATCTTAAAACCTGTTCCTCTTCCAGTTCCTACAGAATCAAAATGGCGTTCGGCAACTTCAGAAATGTATTGTACAGTATGGTTTCCTTCTGTGATGAGTTTACGATAGTCTTGCCCAGAAGCATTAAAAACAAAAAGTCCTAACACTACTAGTAAAAATGTCTTTTTCATAAAAAATTGAAATTAAATAGCTATTTTTTTCAAATGTACTATTTTTCATAAATTTTTGAGCAAAGAAAATCATTTATGAGCCCAACTTCGATTTTAATTTTAATAGCTTGTTATTTTACAATATTGGTATTGATTTCTTATTTCACAGGAAGAGAAGATTCTAACGCAGCCTTTTTTAAGGCTAATAAATCTGCACCATGGTATCTTGTAGCTTTTGGGATGATTGGTGCCTCTTTATCTGGTGTTACCTTTATATCAGTACCTGGTGCTGTAGAAGCTAAACAGTTTGGGTATCTTCAAGTAGTTTTCGGTTATTTTTTCGGTTATTTGATCATAGCGTATATCCTACTTCCGCTTTATTACAAATTAAACTTAACTTCTATTTACACCTATCTTAGAGATCGGTTCGGAAAGACAAGTTATAAAACAGGATCAGTAGCTTTCCTCATCTCAAGAACTGTAGGAGCGGCATTTAGACTGTTTCTAGTTGCTAAAGTTCTTCAACTTTTGGTTTTTGATTTATTTGACATTCCATTTGTTATTACAGTAATTATCACTATTGCGCTAATTTGGCTTTACACTTTTAGAGGTGGTATTAAAACCATAATTTTTACCGATACATTGCAAACGCTATTTATGCTGATTTCGGTTGTAGTAACAATTATATTTTTGGCTTCTGCTCTAGATTTAAACAGTGTAAGAGAAATCGTTGATTATACTAAAGAAAGCAACCTGAGTAAGGTTTTCTTTTTCAATGACAATAACGATCCGCAATACTTTTGGAAAAGCTTTTTATCTGGAATATTTATTACGATAACAATGACAGGCCTAGACCAAGACATGATGCAAAAAAATCTGACTTGTAAGAGTTTGAAAGACGCCCAAAAAAATATGCTATCCTTTAGTGTGGTACTTATTTTTGTGAATATATTATTTCTTGTTTTAGGGTTAATGCTAACTGAATACGCAGCTAAAAACGGTATAACAGCAACCAAAGACGACCTATTCCCTACCATTGCCATGCTCCCTAAAATTGGTACAATTACATCTGCTTTCTTTTTATTGGGATTAATCGCTGCTGCTTACTCTAGTGCAGATTCTGCATTAACATCCTTGACCACGTCTTTTTGTTTTGATATTTTAGATATTGAGAACAAACCTGAAACATCTAAAAAGGGTATCCGTAAAAAAACTCATATTGGCTTTAGTTTATTATTGGTTGTTGTTATAATACTTTTCGATTTAATTTTTAAAGATGTCTCTGTAATATGGGAACTTTTTAAAGCCGCAGGTTACACTTATGGCCCTTTGTTAGGTCTTTTTGCATTTGGACTATTCACTAAATACCAGATAAAAGATAAACTTGTTTGGGTTATTGCCATTATCGCTCCTATACTGTCTTATTTCTTAAATCTTTACTCTAAAGAACTTTTCAATGGATATGAAATTGGCTTTGAAATTTTAATTATCAATGGTCTCATAATGTTCTTTGGGTTGTTATTACTAAAACAAAAAAATCTAACTTACTGATTAACAGAACTTTTTACAAGCAGCTTCAGCTGTTAATTATTTGTTAAATTATTATTATTTTTGTTAAGTTGACTAATCCTCCACCCTTAATGAAAAAATATTACATCGCTTTCTTAGCTTTATTGTTAATTTATAACTGTAATAACAACAAAGAAAAAGATGAAAAGACCAAGGAGTCCTATCTTTTCTCAAAAATACAATCTGAAGAAACTGGTTTAGATTTTGTTAATCTAGTTAGTGAAGATCCACAGCACAATATCGTAAGTTATATTTATTATTACAATGGTGGTGGAATTGCTACAGGAGACATAAACAATGATGGGCTCCCTGATCTTTACTTTGTGGCAAATACCCAAGACAACAAACTCTATCTTAACAAAGGAGATTTAAAGTTTGAAGATATTTCAGAAAAAGCGAATATTTCTGGTAAAGCCAGTTGGCAAACTGGTGTATCAATGCTAGATATTAATAATGATGGTTATTTGGATATATATGTGTGTGCTGTTTCTCAGCTATTGGACTTTGAAGGACACAACGAACTCTACATCAACAACGGTGACAACACATTTACCGAACGCTCTAGAGAATTTGGATTAGACTATAAAGGCTATTCTACTCAAGCCTATTTTTTTGATTATGACAAGGATGATGATTTAGACCTTTATCTTGTAAACCATGCAGTGCATACCTCCCTTTCGCATGGTAAAGCTGATATGAGAAATAAACGAGAACCTTTGGTTGGGGACGTTCTATTTAGAAACGACAATAACAAATTTATTGATGTTAGTGAAGAAGCCAATATTTATGGTGGCGGAAACGGTTATGGACTAAGTGCCTCCATAGCAGATTTTAACAATGATGGTTGGGATGATATCTACGTATGCAATGATTTTCATGAAGACGACTATTATTATATTAATAACCAAAACGGAACTTTTACAGAGCAATTAGGGAATTCATTTACAACTATAAGCCGATTTTCCATGGGAAGTGATGTTGCAGATATTAATGGTGATGGTTATCAAGACCTCATTACTCTAGACATGCTTCCCTTTGATGAAAAAGTTATAAAAGAAACAGAAGGTGATGATTCTATGTTTAATCTACAAACACGTCTAAATAAATTAGGATACAAAGATCAGTACTCTCGCAATATGCTTCAGATTAGTCACAATGGAGATTATTTCAAAGAAACTGCTTTTATGAATAATGTAGCAGATACAGATTGGAGCTGGTCGCCATTATTCGCGGATTATAATAATGATGGCCACCAAGATTTATTTATCTCTAACGGAATTTTAAGACGACCTAACGGTTTGGATTTTAAAAAATACATATCAAGTGCTTTTAAAGGACGTTCTGAAGCGGAAGGACAAGCATGGCTTTACAATTCTATCAACGATATGGGAAGTGGTAAAGTAGCAAATCAAATCTTTAAAGGAAATTCTAAAACCTTTGAAAATAAAACTGGTAATTGGATAGAGAATCAGCCCAATCTATCTAATGGCTCTATTTACGTAGACTTAGATCTAGATGGAGATTTAGATCTTGTTACCAATAACTTTGGAGAAAGCGCTTGTCTTTATAAGAATACAATCAATACTACAAATAACTATATTAGTCTAGATTTTGAATATAAAGGCTCAAACAAAGAAGGTATTGGCACTAAGGCCTTAGTCTATACTGATGGTAAATCGCAAGTTAAACAACTTTTTAAATCTAGAGGTTTTTTATCATCCATTGAAAGCAAATTACATTTTGGTTTAGGAAATGAAACTAAAATAGATTCCATAGAAGTCATCTGGCCAAACAACGAATTGCAAACAATAGCAAATCCTGAACCAAACAAACTGTTAAAGATTAAATACACACCAACCAATATTACATACAACTACAAGGATGTTTCTTCTAAACCGTTGTACTTCAAAAAAGAATCCTTATTAAATTATACCCACAAAGAAGATAGTTATAACGACTTTGCACAAGAAAAACTAATTCCATATAAAATCTCAATGCAAGGTCCTGCGATAGCCAAAGCAGATGTAGATGGTAATGGATTTCAAGATCTTTATATTGGAAATGCTTCAGGAAAACCAGCTGTATTATATCTCAATACTGGTACTAACTTTAAATTATCACAACAAAACGCCTTCAAAGAAGATGCACCTTTTGAAGATAATGATGCTGTGTTTTTTGACACAGACAACGATGGTGATTTAGATCTCTATGTTGCCTCTGGCGTCAACGAAGTAAAATTTACAGAATTGCAGAACGACAGGTTATACATTAACGACCAAGGAACATTCATAAAGTCTAAAAACAAAATCCCAAATAATAACTTGGTGACCTCAACCATTGCTGCAAATGACTACGATAAAGATGGAGATATCGATTTATTTGTAGGAAATCTAGCAGATGTTACTGATTTTGGCAAACCTGTTTCTTCATATCTACTAGTTAATGATGGTGAGGGTAACTTTTCAAAAGCACCAAATTTCGATGTAACTTCAAAAGTAACACATGCGTTGTGGAAAGATATTAATAATGATGGTAATGAAGATTTACTGATTACTTCTGAATGGAGCAAGCCAATGATTTATATGAACAATGGTAATGGAACCTTAAAACCTATAAGTTTACCAGAAAGCATCAATGGACTTTGGCAAACTGTAACCACTTATGACATTGATAAAGATGGAGATGAGGATATATTACTGGGAAATTGGGGAACCAACACTAAGTTCAGTCTCAACTTTGATGGTCCATTAATGATGTATCATAACGATTTTGACCAAAACAAAAGACCCGAAACCTTATTAACGTATAATAAAAAAGGAAAATATTATCCTTTAAATTCTAAGGACGAACTCGCAGGACAAATGAACGTTGTCAATAAAGTCTATACAAATCATAAAAGTTTTGCAGGTAAAACCATAAATGAAATTATTGGCCCTGAGTATTTAGAAAATTCTAACAAGTATCAAGTTGATATTTTAGCATCAGGCTATTTAAGAAATGATAACGGAAGTTTTAATGAATTTGTAACTTTTGAAGATGATTTTCAAATGGCACCAATCAATGTGTTTTCTAAAATTTCAATAGATGGAAGCCCTCAATTATTAATTGGCGGCAATTCTTATAAAGTCAACACATATCATGGCTCTTACACCGCTTTAAAAGGCCTTTGGCTTAAGGACGAAACTAATTATGGTAGTATTTCAGATTATGGCTTAGATCCGTTTAATGGTCAAATTAAACACATTGAAACTGTAGAAATGAAAACTAAAAATCTGGTTTTAATAGTTTCAAACAATGATGCTCTAAAAGTTTATTCATATCAGAAGTAAATTATGAAAATTAAACTGCTCCCCTTATTAATCGTCTTGTTTTCTTGTTTTTTTTCATGTCATCAAGAAGCGACACCTATTGCTATTTCTAGTGAAGATTACCATACTACAATAGACAAACTTACAGAAGTAATGGTACACGATATATTTTCGCCACCAGTAGCGAGTAGAATATATGTGTACCCAAATATAGCAGCCTATGAAACCTTAAACCAAAACGGTAAAACATATAAGTCACTTGTTAATCAACTAAATGGATTAGACCATATAGAATCTAATAAAGCTGAAAGTTCTAACTTAAGATTATCTGCTATTATCGCGTACATTAATGTGGCCAAAGAGTTAGTGTTTACAAAAGAAAAAATCACAATATATAGAGACAGTTTATATACGATTTGGGAAACTAAAAACCCTAAAGAGTTTAATAATGCAAAAGATTACGGTATTGCAATCTCAGACCAGATCATTAGATGGATGAACTCTGATAATTATGCTGAAACACGTACAATGCCAGATTACAATATCTACACAAAAGATCCTTCGCAATGGGAACCTACTCCACCTGCATACATGAAAGGCATAGAACCACATTGGAACAAGCTTAGAACATTCGCACTAGACTCAGCAGCTCAATTTAAACCCACACCACATCCAGAATTTTCTCTAGAAGAAGGTTCAGCGTTTCATAATGAGTTAATGGAAGTCTACAATATCACTAATAATATAAGAGAAAAAGGTGATGAAAGCGAAGAAATTCAAATTGCTCGTTTTTGGGATTGCAATCCTTTCGTTTCTGTAAACAAGGGTCATTTTATGTTTGCTGAAAAGAAAATAACACCAGGTGCACATTGGATAGGCATCTGCAAAATTGCTTGTAAACAAACCAACGCAGACTTTGAAAAAACAGTATATGCATACACCAAAACATCTATTGCTATCGCTGATGCTTTTATAAGCTGTTGGGATGAAAAATACAGGAGCAATCTTATTAGACCCGAAACACTGATAAACAAATACATAGACACTGAATGGACACCTATTTTACAAACACCGCCTTTTCCTGAATATACTAGCGGACATTCGGTAGTATCAGGCGCTTCTTCTGAAGTATTAACATCAATTTTTGGCGATGACTTTGCCTTTGATGATACAACAGAGCTTCCATATGGATTACCAATGCGTCAATTTCAGTCCTTTAGATTAGCAGCACAAGAAGCAGCTATGAGCAGAATGTACGGTAGTATTCACTACAGAGCAGCTATAGAGGTCGGAATCGATCAAGGAATCAAAGTAGGCACATTAGTTAACGACAAAGTCAGCTTTTTAAAATAACTAGTACTGATTAGTAGCTAATAAAACCAAAGTACAAGCCACTTCAAATTCAATATTATTCGCTCTTAGAATTTTATAAAGTTCTGGATTTTCAGTTCCTGGATTAAAAATTACGCGTTTAGGTTTAAGATCTAAAATATAATCGTAATAAGCCTCTTGGTGCTTAGGATTAAGGTATAATGTAATAGTATCTAAGTCTTCATAAGCTTTTAAACCCGTGTCTATCACAACATCTTTTACCTCTCCTTTCTTTAAACCAAAAGCCACAACGTCGTGGTTTTTCTGCCTCAACCTATTAACTGCAATATTAGAATATCGGTCTGCTTTTAAAGACGCACCAAGAACCAATGTTTTTTTACTCATATGTTAAAAAGATGTTAAGTAGTGTTAATTAAAGTAACATGATGTAAAAATAGTCGTCTAGACATAAAGAAACTATCAATCAATCAAAATTTCAATCAAAAAATGAAGCAGTTCTTACTAATGCTTATTTTGGCCTCATCAGCCATTTTAAGCGCTCAACCCAATTCCAGCAAAGATATTAAAAACGGTTCTATATCTGGTCGTGTACTAGATGCTAGTCTTAACGAACCATTACCTTATGTAAACATTGTTATAAAAGATGCTACAAGTAAAGTTCTTACAGGTGGTATTACCGATAATGAAGGAAACTTCACTATCGAGAAAATTCCGGAAGGCTCTATACAAGTAGAAATTACATTTATAGGATATAAAACCATCTTAAAAAATGAAACTATCGGAAAAGGTAACTACAATATTAAGATGGGTGACATTCTTTTAGAAGAAGATTCTGAAAGTCTAGATGAAGTTACAGTAGTTGCAGAAACCTCTACCATTCAACAAAAAGTAGATAGAAAAGTAATTACCGTTGGCAAAGATCTAACAACCTCTGGACCAACAGCTAGTGACATTATGAACAACTTACCATCTGTTAATGTAGATCAGCAAACTGGTGACATAAGTCTACGCGGTAACCAAAACGTGCAAGTTATGGTAGATGGCAAGCTCACTAACATATCGGCAGCACAATTGTTGCGCCAAATACCTTCTACTTCAATAAAACAAATTGAATTAATCACTAACCCATCAGCAAAATACAACCCTGATGGTTTAAGCGGCATCATCAATATTATTTTACACAAAAATGTTAATGTAGGTTTTAACGGTAATCTAACGTTTGGTTTAGCATATCAGGAAACACCAAAATTCAATAGTTCTATTGATATGAATTATCGAAACGGAAAACTCAATTTTTTTGGCAATTACGGCAATAACATAAACCGAAATGAGAATTACGGAAATATAAACCGTACCAACGATGGCTCAATACAACGATTTAATTTTTTAAGTCGAGGCACTTCTCATTTATACAAGGTAGGTTTTGATTATTATATTAATGAAAAAAATACGCTCTCCCTTTTTACAAATCAAAACATCTTTGAAGGTGACACTTTTGGCACTACTGCTATACGCTTTGTTGATGCTAGCAGTAATGAGTTTCAGAATAATTTAAACGAAAACGAAAATGATTCGCAGCAATATAATTTTAACTATAAATTAGATTTTGATAAAGAAGGTCACAACATAGAGCTTGAGGTAGATCATAATATTTTTGATGGTGAATCCTTTAACGACAATAATTTTGTTTTACAAACCGATTTTATTGAAGACAACCTTATTGAACGCACACGTACAACAATCAATTTAGATTATGTTAATCCGTTGTCTGAAAAATCAAAGTTAGAACTTGGTTTACAAACACGTCTTTTTGACAATAAAATCGATTATTTTTCTGATGCCAGATTAAGAGATCAAAATGGTAACTCTTTTCCGGCAGACATTAACTTTGATTATTCCCGAAACATTTACTCTGCCTATGCTACTTATAGCAAATCTTTCGAAAAATGGTCCATGCAACTAGGTCTGCGCGCCGAGACTGTAAATGTAGAGTCTGAAGCTTTACAAACTAATCTAAGTGATAACTCAAGTTTATTTATTCCTTTTGAGAACGATTATACAGAGTTTTATCCTTCAGCCTTTATTACATATAATGCATCAGAAAAAAATACATTTCAGTTTAGTTACAGCAGACGTATTGACCGACCAGGCATTGGGCAAGTCAATCCCTTACCAGAGTGGAATACACCATTAATTTCTTCTTTTGGAAATCAAGAACTTTTACCTCAGTTCACCAATTCGTTTGAGCTAAATTATACCAGAAATCTAGAAAAAGGCAGTCTAACCGGAGGTATATTTTATCGTATTATAAATGACGAAATAAACCGCGCGGTTTTTATAGATCCTGCAGATTTAAACCGTATTATTTTAACGTTCGATAATTTTGATAATACCTCAGCTTACGGTATAGAAGTTAATGGAAATTACAAATTCTTTAAATGGTGGAGTGTTAATGGTAGTTTCGATTTATTTGGTCAAACTCAGAGAAGTATTACTGAACGCTTAGACGTACCAACAGATGTTGCAACAGTAAATGATATTATAAGAGAAGAAGTTAAAGTAGATAACGTCATTTGGAATTTTAGATTGTTCAACAACTTTAGAGTTAATGAATCGCTTTCATTTTCATTATTTGGTCTTTACAGAGGGAGAAATAAAGGAGTGCAGTTTACACAAGATGTATTTGCCTTTGTCAATGTTGGGATGCGCTATAATTTCTTAGAAGATAACAGAGCAACCTTTAGCCTTAACTTTAATGATATTTTTAATACCATGCAGTTTAAGTTTGAAGGCGATAGACCATTCCCTCAGTTTGGGGATTTTAACTGGGAAAGCCGAACCATTTTTGCAGGATTATCATACCGCTTTGGAGGTGGTAAGTATAGAGCAAAATCTCGTAAACGACGAGATAACGATGTAAAATCTGACAGTGGAGGTTTCATATAAAAATTAACATTCAAAAGTGTCACAACACTTGAATTATACAGTCTTTATAATAGAAAGACTTAAAACAAATTTAATAGTTGACATAAATAGTTGATGGTTAGTGTTAATGTTTAACTATTAGATAGAAAACCCTGACGGTTTAATACTAGTCAGGGTTTTTGTTAAATACACGTTAAATATGTTAATCTTTGAAATAAATCTAAACCTATTACGTCTAAGTATATGAGATAAGTTTTAAGTAATAGTTGTTATAAGATTTTTTTAAATTTTATAATTGAGTGTTAGTTAAATTGGTTAATAGCTGAAAAGCCCAGACAACTTTAGGTTGTTTGGGCTTTTTTAGTTATAGTTATTTAGTCGCAATAGCTACACAAGTAGTTGCCAACAGTTTTTATTCAGATGTAATTGTTTCCGTTCCAGTTTCAAAATTATATGTAATTGTCGCTGAATTTGGAATAAGTGAAAAAACGTTAATAACTTCATTTTGGTCAGATGCATTATATAATCTAACGATGAAATGGTTTATATTGTTAGTAACTTCTTCAACTCTTATTCCAACAACTTTATATCCTTTTACAAGTTTTTCTGTTAATATTGATAAAGTTCCGTTTAATTCCCCTGAAACTGTTTCGGTTTCTTCAACTATTTGGTCATCACCATCTGTTGTAATAAGAGTAACTTGATATTCATATAGTTCAACTTGATTAACACCAGAAATTACAACCTCAAAATCAAATATATAATCTTGAAATTGAGATAAATCTATAGTATCATTATCATTGTCAGATGAACAAGATAAAATTATAAAACCTAATAAAATTGTAGATAGTAAATTCAGTTTTTTCATTCGAATAGTTTGGCTTTTAATTGCAATTTTATATTGTTACCTGTAGTCTTTTTTATTCAATTTTTACATAATTCGACAATACTAAAACATAAAACATCTCATTAATATTTTCCATATTTTCAGGTAAGAAATGCATAAATACAATATTCTTATTGTCAACTTTTCGAATACTAATAATGTTCGAACTGTATGTTAAGGATTCAATTTGATCTTTAGGCAGAATTTTCAATAAAGCTTTGTCTTTGATTTGACATTGAGGTTTGTCATAATTTAAGGTTAGTTCTCCTTTGTTTACTTCCCATTTTCCACTTATAATCTCTTTGTTGTCTAAAATGTTAAATTTTCCGTCATTCATTATTTCAATTTTCTCAAAAACCTGTAAGTTGTATGGTTTTCCATTCGATGTTTTAACACTGTTCAAATTCCAAATTCCGATTATATCTTTATTAATTAATAAATTGTCTTTTTTAGTTAACAATTCCAATCTTATATCTTCCAACGTATGTATATTGATAGAATCTAAATTTTTGGACATTTCACTTTTTAATAGAACTTTGCCTTTTGGATTTAGAGAATCATAAACTACAATTATATCTTCTGGACTTACTTGACCAAATCCCAATGTACAAGTTAGGATTATTAATAAAGTAATTAGTTTCTGTTTCATTCGTTACGTTTTTTATTGCAGGTAACTTGTTATACGACAATAAATATAACCATTATCCCATAATATATTAGAGATGAAAAAACTAACCTCTAATTCATTTAAAACTAATCCAAAAAAAATCCTGCTTTCGCAGGATTAATTTGTTTTACCATTTTATAATTGCGCTTCCCCAAGTAAAACCACTACCAAAGGCTGCTAAGACGACGTTGTCACCTTCTTTAATTTTACCTTCTTCCCATGCTTCAGTTAAAGCTATTGGTATGGAGGCTGCTGTGGTGTTTCCGTAGCGCATAATATTATTATAAACTTGGTCGTCACTAAGACCAAACTTCTTTTGTATAAACTGAGAGATTCTTAAGTTGGCTTGGTGAGGAATTAACATATCTATATCTTCCTTTTGCAATTTGTTAGTTGTTAAGCCTTCAATAATCGCCTCGCTAAAGCGTACTACAGCATGCTTAAATACAAACTGACCATTCATGTAAGGGTAATAAGACACATCGTCTGGATCGTTTTCTTCCATTATAGTATCTACCCAACGTCCAGTACTAGGACCTTCTAAGGCCAATTCTTTGGCATACTTACCTTCAGAATGCAAATGTGTAGATAAAATACCTTTGGTGTTATCTTCTTCTCTACTCAATACAACTGCTCCTGCTCCATCACCAAAAATAACAGTTACTCCTCTACCTCGTGTAGAGCGCTCTAAACCACCAGAATGATTTTCACTACCAATCACCAATATATTTTTGTACATACCAGTTTTAATAAATTGATCTGCCACAGATAATCCATAAATAAAACCAGAACATTGATTACGTACATCTAAAGCACCAATAGTATCCATTTCTAAAAGCTCTTGTACACGTACTCCACCACCAGGAAAGTACATATCTGGACTCAAAGTCGCAAAAATGATAAAATCAATATCATCTTTAGTTAATCCTGCACGTTCTATAGCTATTTTGGCAGCCTTGGCTCCCATTAAAGAGGTTGTATCATCACTTGTCTTTGGGTCTATCCATCGACGTTCTTTAATACCAGTACGCTCTTGTATCCACTCATCACTGGTATCCATCCATTGTTTTAAATCATTATTAGTCACTACGTTCTCAGGAACGTACTTTCCTAAACCTGTTATTCTCGAATTGTACATGTTTATATCATAGATTAGAATTACAAATTTAACCCATTTCTAAAGAAACTAACGTCTATTCGTTATGCATGCATAATATTTAAAATTATGTCATCTTGTCATAATTCTTCAATTGGTATTTTATTTGAATATAGCTGTGCAGCAATAATTTGACTAATAACGTCACTTCGAGTGTTTCGAATTTATTTCGAAATGTATCGAGAAGTTCTCGATACTTCGACTTCGTCTCAACTCGAACTGACATAAAACTTAAAATACAATGGCAAAAGGAAGTATTAATGTATCGGTAGAAAATATCTTTCCGTTAATTAAAAAATTCTTGTACTCAGATCACGAAATCTTTTTACGTGAGCTTATCAGTAATGCAACTGATGCAACTTTAAAACTAAAGCACTTAACTAGCATTGGCGAATCTAAATCTGAATATGGTGAGCCAAAAATTGAAGTAAAAATTGATAAGGAAGGTAAAAAACTTCACATTATAGACCAAGGTTTGGGTATGACAGCCGAAGAGGTTGAAAAATACATTAACCAAGTAGCATTTTCTGGCGCTGAAGAATTCTTAAATAAATACGAAGATACTGCTAAAGATGCTGGTATTATTGGACATTTTGGTCTTGGGTTCTACTCTGCGTTTATGGTAGCAGACAAAGTAGAAATTATTACAAAATCGCACACAGATGCTCCTGCTGCACACTGGACATGTGATGGTTCACCAGAGTTTACTTTAGAAGAAGCAGATAAAACAGAAAGAGGCACAGAAATTATTTTACACATTTCTGAAGGTGAAGAAGAATTCTTAGAAGAAGGAAGAATCCGTGAGTTGTTAACTAAGTACAACAAGTTTATGCCTATTCCAATTAAGTTTGGAACTAAGGAAGTTAACGATCCAGATTTTACACCAAAAACCACAAAAGATAAAGATGGGAAAGAAACTACTGAGCCTCACAAAAAAATTACTGTAGACGACATAATCAATAACCCTAATCCTGCATGGACAAAACAACCTGCAGACCTAGAAGATCAAGATTACAAAAACTTCTACAGAGAGCTGTACCCAATGCAGTTTGAAGAACCGCTTTTCCACATTCATCTTAATGTAGATTATCCGTTCAACCTAACGGGAATCTTGTATTTCCCTAAGATGACGAATGATCTTAACATTCAAAAAGATAAAATTCAACTGTACCAAAATCAAGTTTTTGTAACGGATAATGTTGAAGGTATTGTTCCTGAATTCTTAACCATGTTAAGAGGTGTTATCGATTCGCCAGACATTCCATTAAACGTTTCTCGTAGCTACTTACAAGCTGATGGTGCAGTGAAAAAGATTTCATCTTACATTACACGTAAGGTTGCTGATAAGTTAAAATCGCTTTTCAATAGTAATCGTGAAGATTTCGAAAAGAAATGGGACGATATCAAAATTGTTATTGAATACGGAATGCTTTCTGAAGAAAAATTCTTTGAAAAAGCAGACAGTTTTGCACTTTACCCAACGGTTGATGGCAAATACTTCACCTTTGAAGAATTAACAAATGCTATTAAAGCTAAGCAGACTGATAAGGACGATAAAATGGTAATTCTTTATGCATCTAACAAAGATGAACAACATGCTTACATCCAAGCAGCTAAAGATAAAGATTACGAAGTGTTATTATTAGATTCGCCAATCGTGAGTCACTTAATGCAAAAATTAGAAACCACTAAAGAAAATATTTCTTTTGCACGTGTAGATGCAGATCATATTGATAACCTAATTAAGAAAGACGATACCGTAATTTCTAAATTGTCTGAAGACGAAAAAACAACATTAGACACACTTTTAAAAGAAGTGATTCCTTCAGAGAAATTTATGGTACAATTAGAAGCTATGGATAGCAATGCGTCGCCATTTATGATTACACAACCAGAATTTATGCGTCGTATGAAAGAGATGCAACAGACTGGAGGTGGCATGTTTGGCATGGGTAATATGCCAGAAATGTACAACTTGGTGGTGAACACAAACCACGACTTGGTTAGTGAAATATTAAATACCAAAACCAAGAAAAAGCAAGAGCGCTTAATTAATCAAAGCTTAGACTTGGCGCGTTTGTCTCAAGGACTTCTAAAAGGTGAAGAGTTAACAAACTTCATTAAGCGTAGCTACGAGATGATAAAGTAATTAATTCCTGCAAAAGCAGGAATCTCAAAATTAATTGCAAAAACCACTTAGAAAATCCTAAGTGGTTTTTTTGTAACTTTAAATCTGAGACGTCGTCTTATTAAAGTAACAATCAATCAAACTATCCAATGAAAACTAAGATTTCACTCATTATTGTTGTATTTAGCTTCCTTTTTACAACAGCTCAAAATCAAAATTTAACACAACAATTCGATGATATTGTAGCCCAATACTACAATGATTCTAATGCACCTGGAGCAACGGTTTTAGTCGCTAAAAATGGAAAAGCTATTTATAGAAAGGCTGTGGGTAAATCTAATTTGGAACTAGACGTAGATATGATTCCTGAGAACGTATTTATGTTGGCTTCAATCACAAAACAATTTACAGCAGTTTCTATTTTAATGTTAGAAGAACAAGGAAAGCTAAATTTAAACGATCCTATTACTAAGTTCATTCCAGATTATCCTACCCAAGGCAAAACTATAACTGTGCATCACCTTCTTAACCACACGTCTGGTATTAAAAGCTACACTAGTATTGGAGATTTAAGACAAGTTGCCAGGCAAGACAAAACCTTAGATGAGCTTATAGATTTCTTTAAAAATGAACCAATGGATTTTGACCCAGGAGAAGATTATCGTTATAATAACTCTGGCTATGTGTTACTAGGTAAAATAATAGAAGTACTGTCTGGAGAGCCTTATGCAGATTATATTGATACTCACATTTTTCAACCCTTAGGTATGAAAGCTTCACAATATGGTAGTCACAGCAAACTCATTAAAAACAGAGCTATGCCTTATGAAGAAACAGACAATGGTTACATTAATGCAAGTTACCTCAGCATGTCTTTACCACATGCTGCAGGTGCACTTACCTCAACTATCGACGATATGCTAAAATGGCAAAATGCCTTAGCGAATAATACGTTGATAAAAGCTTCTACATTACAAAAAGCAATTAATGGTTCTAAATTAAATAATGGTGAACATATTAACTATGGCTACGGATTAGGCGAACTAACACTCAAGGGTTCTAAAGGTTACACACACAGTGGTGGCATTTTTGGCACCTCAACAGATGGTATTTATTTGATAGACGAAGATGTTTATGTTATCGGTTTAAGTAATTGTAGCTGTAATGATATAGGCTCAGTAACTACACAATTGGCTGCTGCTGCCATTGGCAAACCTTTCCCTACGATGAAGGATGTAGTACAATTAAAAGAAGATCAACTAAAAAAATGGGTTGGTGCTTATGAGTTTGAAGATGGTGCCATAAGACATATATTCTTTAAGGATGGAGCATTAAAAAGTATGAGAGAATCAGAAACAAATACTGTTTTTGATATTTTCCCACTGTCTGAAAACCGTTTTATGTTTGAAGAAGGTAACATTGAATACAAATTTTCTATTAACGAAGACGGCAAAAAAGAAGCGATTTTTATAGCAGGTAATGAAAATAAAGGTATTGAAACCGATAAACCAATGCCAAAAGAAAAAGAAGTAGTAACCTTAGCTGCAGATATTTTAAATAAGTATGTAGGGACTTATGAATTGGCACCAAACTTTAACGTTGTTATCACTGTAAAAGGAAATGAAATTTATGCTCAAGCTACAGGTCAAGGACAATTTCAGCTTTTTGCTGAAAATGAAACCACCTTTTTTGCAAAAGTTACAGCTTTAAAGGTAGTATTTAATAAAGATACCTCAGGAAAAGTAGAAAGCTTTACTTTGCATCAAGGAGGACAAGAAACCATAGCCAAAAAAATAGAATAGCTTCAACACACTATAACTAAAAAAACCACTTAGAATAATACTAGGTGGTTTTTTTATTATACTGACCGTTATCATTGTAGGAAAATAGCTTAAACAATAATTTTATAAAACTATGTTTAACCAATTTTTTTATCATGAAATCATTTTATACATTAATTTTATTAGTGCTATGCAGCACTCTTACAACTAACGCCCAGAAAGTTGTCGCTTTACATAGCGACGCCAATGGAGTTCAATATTTTGACGGCACTTCTGCATTACAAGATGCCTATACTGCAGCAGTAGCTACAGATACCATTTATTTAACAGGTGGTACCTTTATACCTCCCGCTTTATTTGACAAACAACTCACCATTTTTGGCGCTGGCCACCATCCTGATGCTACCACAGCAACACAAGCAACGACCATATCTACGCATGTAACTCTTGGAGATAATGCCGATGGTTTTTATCTAGAAGGAGTACATATCAATGGAAACGTTGTTTTGGGTGATGCCAATGACATATCAGTTAATGATATAGTCGTAAAACGTTGCAGATTCGGTACACTTACTGCTGGTGGTGCATCCGAAACCAATACAAGTAACAATAATCTATTTGTAGAAAATATCATATTTACTTGTAATGTTAACAATTTAAGAAGTAGTACGTTTTACAATAATATTATCCAAAATCGAAATTACAATTTCACCGATTTACTTTTTGTAAATAATGTTTTTAACTACCAAAGTTTTAGCAGCAATCACTGGACGATTGAAAATTATGCTAATAATTGTGTTTTTAGAAATAATATTTTTCTTAATGAATCAGCCTACATAAGTGAGGGCAACGGACAAAGTGAATGGATTAATAACATTTTTTGTTCACCTAGTACAAATACCAATTTAGGTTTAGATCCGATACTAACTAACAACTACCACATGTCTCGTTCGGAAGTGTTAGTCGATCAAAGTGGAGATAATTTTAACTATGCTCACGACTATCATTTACAACCAGGAGCAGCAGCTAATTTAGGAGATGATGGTACCGAGACAGGTATTTATGGTGGTGTTTATCCTTGGAAAGATTTTTCTATACCAACAAATCCACATATTGTAAGTAAAACTATTTCTGGATCTTCAGATGCTAGTGGCAACATACAAGTAAATATTACCGTAGAAGCTCAAGATAATTAGTTATGAAAGCACTTAAATTAATTCCACAATTGTGGATGTTATTAAGCTTGCTTTTTACAATCCACAACACAGCACAGAATGCTATTGTTGGCTATGAATATGCGTTTAACAATGGTGAAGGGCTGCAGTTTGTTGCGGTACCACCAACATCAAATTTCAATTTGGTTACAGATATCGATGTGAGTACCTTAACTAATGCTATTAATACTGTTCACATGCGTTTCATTGATGATAATGGCTTATGGAGCCCAATTGTTAGTAAAGTATTTGTAAAACCTCCTGAAACATTTGTAAATGCAAGTACAATTGTTGGCTACGAATACGCTTTTAGTGATGATAATCCACCAACTTATGTATCCATATCATCAACGGCTAGTTATAACCTGATTTCGGACTTTGATGTTAGCAGTATGCCCAATGATGTGAATATCTTCCATATAAGATTTCAGGATGATCTCGGACAATGGAGTCCAATAATTAGTAAGGTATTTGTAAAACCACCTAAAACTTTCACCAATGCTAGTAATATCATAGGTTATGAGTACGGGTTTGATGATGATAACCCACCAGTTTATGTCCCTGTTTCACCAACAGCGAGCTACAATCTAGTTTCAGATTTTGATGTTAGCAGCTTGTCTAACGACGTAAATATTTTTCATATCAGATTTCAGGATGACTTAGGTCAGTGGAGTCCAATTATTAGCAAAATTTTCATAAAACCACCAGATACATTTGCATCTGCAAGCAATATCGTTGGTTATGAGTATGCGTTTAATGATGGTGAAAACCTTCAATATATATCCATTTCACCAACCGCAAGTTTTAATCTTGTCACTGATATAGATGTGAACGGTTTAACAAATAACATTAATACACTTCATATAAGATTTAAAGATGATCTTGGCCAATGGAGCAGTATGTTGAGCAAGGTATTTGTTAAATCACCAGAACCAGCAACATTACCTAATAATGTATTGGTATCATACGACTATTGGTTTAATGATAATACAGCTTCTGTTGTTACAACTACTATTGAACCTGCACAAGCTAATTATACCTTAGTAGAAATTGATGTGAGTCAACTTTGGGCAGGTGAATATAGACTTAATACCCAGTTTAAAGACACATATGGTAACTATAGTGTAGTTATGACAGATACTATAAATAAAGCTATTCTACCTCTTGCACAATTCACTACAGATGTTCTCGAAATTTGTACTGGAACTACCGTAAATTTTACTAATACCAGTATTGATTTTGATGATCAACTTTGGGATTTTGATGATGGTAACACAAGCAATATGGTAAATGCTTCGCACACCTTTAATACACCTGGAACATACGATGTAAGTCTTTCTATTGAGGATACAAGCACTGGTTTAACAGATGTTGCGTCTCAAACTATTGAAGTTTATGAAACACCAACAAATACAATTACCACTTCTACAAGTTTACCTGCATGTTTTGGAGAAATAGTAACGCTTACCGCAGATTATGAGAATGGAACTTATTTATGGTCCAATGGTGCAACAACACAAAGCATTGAGGTTACAGCAGATGGCGAATATAGTGTTGAGATAAGTAATCCTAATACGACACTATGCTCTGTCACTTCAAATATTATCAATATTACTTTTAGTCCTGAAATAGATGCTACCGTTTCTTCCGACGCCACAACAATAACAGCCAGTTTAGCTGGTGCATCATACCAGTGGATAGATTGTAGTAACGGAAATATCGCTATTGTTGGTGAAACAAACCAAAGTTTTGCACCTACAGTTGATGGTGACTATGCTGTAGAAATCACTGTAAACGGATGTACCGTAACCTCAGAATGTGTTACCATGAGTAACCTCTCTAGTGAGGACTTTAATCTAAAGACTATGGTAAAACTATATCCAAATCCTACAAAAAATCAATTACAGATTTTAACTGAGTTGGATATTACTATCGAAGTTTACAGCACCTTAGGTCAACTGATTACAATAATAGAACAAGATACTGGTAATGGTAATTTAGACATGAGTCATTACGAAAATGGCATGTACTTATTTATTGTCAAAGCTACGAAGGACAGTATCAATAAGCGTAATGTATTTAGAATTATCAAAAATTAAAGATTATAAAAATTAAGTAAGAAAAAACCATCTTAGCGTTTAAGATGGTTTTTTCTTATAAATAGCGACACTTTAACTTTTTTTATTTTCCAATATCGAATTTTACACCTCTTGGTTATTCTTTTATTTAATTTAAAACTTCGATCAATAAAAAAAAGTGAAATCGGATAATTTAGAAATCAAAGAAATCTTTAAAAGGCTTGTTTTCTCTGAAGATGAACTAAAGCTCATAGCGTCCGTCTTTTATAAGATTATTATCAAAAAGGGTGACATTCTAATTCAAACGGGAGATAAAGTTGATTCACAGTACTACATTTTAGAAGGCTGTTTAAGAGCTTTTCACACGGATAAACAAGGAAAAGAATACACTATCCATTTTGGAATAAAAGATTGGTGGATGACAGATTTTACAGCTTTTACTTCTGGTGAGAGCGCAATATTAACTTTAGAGGCCCTGGAAGACTCTATCATTTATGCGATAAACAAAGACGATAAGGAATATTTACACAATCAAATCCCAAAGATAAATCGATTTTTTAGAATTAAACTAGAGCGCGCGCTAGCTGCTTTTCAAAAACGAATATTGTCTGGCATTTCTAAATCTGCTAAAGAACGTTATCTAGACTTCTTGTCTACCTATCCTGATATTGAAAAGCGTTTAAAAAACTACCAGATCGCTTCATTTTTAGGAATTACCACTGAAAGCCTCAGCAGAATTAGAAAAGAAATATAATAATTTCGCATTTCTTAACATACATCAATTTTTAATTGGTGTATTAATATTATCATTGCAATACCTAACGACACATTTAAGTGATCCCTAAGGATTAATAGCCAAAAAGCGCAGGTTAAAGAAATCTGCGCTTTTTTTATCACATTCATAGCTTAAAGATTCTATATGCTTTCATTTATATTTGTTATACAATAGAATTAAAATTGAAACCAGAGAAGTCCCTTTCAAAAATAAAATCGCGACTGCATCCAAGAAACAAGCATAACATACGTTATGATTTTTCTAAACTCATTGAGAGCTTACCTGAGTTATCAGAATATGTTTCTAAAAACAAATATGGAGATGACTCTGTTGATTTTTTTAATCCTAATGCGGTTTTAACACTTAATAAAGCCTTGTTAAAACACCATTATGATATTGATTTCTGGGAAATCCCGAAAGATTATCTATGTCCACCAATTCCTGGAAGAGCAGATTACATACATTATATCGCCGATTTGCTTGCTGAGAACTTTTCAGAAATCCCAAAGGGTGCAAAGATAAAAGGTCTAGATATTGGCGTAGGTGCTAATTGTATTTATCCAATTATTGGTCACCAAGAATACGGTTGGTCGTTTATTGCTTCAGATGTTAGTGAAAACACAATTAAGTCTGCTACGCAAATTGTTGGACAAAACAAAAATCTTTCTTCTTATATAGAACTAAGACTTCAAAAACAACGTAAATCATTTTTTAATGGTATTCTTTCTGAAGATGAGAAAATAGATTTTAGCATTTGTAATCCGCCTTTTCATGGGTCTAAAGAAGAAGCTGAAAAAGCAAACTTACGAAAGCTTAAAAACCTCAAAGGAAAAGCTAAAGGTAAAACCAAATTGAATTTTGGTGGGCAACATAACGAATTGTGGACCAAAGGTGGTGAAGCTCGCTTTATAAAAGATATGATTTTTGAAAGCAGAAATTTCAGCAAACATTGTCTATGGTTTACAACATTAGTGTCTAAAGAGGCTACTTTAAAGCCTACTTATAAAATCCTTGAAAAGGTTGAAGCAACTGCTATAAAAACTGTAGAAATGGGACAAGGCCAGAAAACAAGTCGTTTTATAGCTTGGACATTTTTGACGGAACACGAACAAAAACAATGGATAAAAAACCGTTGGTAAGATTTTATTCTACCTTTGTTTCACCATTGTCATGCAGCATCAAGTGTGGAATTATATAACCACTTTAAACCTAATTCAACAAATGTCATTCAAGGATCTAAAACTCATTAAACCACTTTTAAAAGCTATTGAAGCTTCTGGTTACACCGAACCTACTTTAGTGCAGGAACGTACTATTCCTGTAATTTTAGAAGGTAAAGATGTTATTGTTTCTGCCCAAACCGGAACGGGAAAAACAGCAGCTTATGCATTACCAATATTACAGCAGTTGTTTGATAAACAAGATGCTCCAAAACGTGGAAAAAAAATAAAAACTTTAATTATTAGTCCTACACGAGAACTGGCGCTGCAAATTCAACAGAATTTTAAAAACTATGCGCAGTTTTCTAACCTTAGATCGCTAGTTATTTTTGGTGGTGTTGCTGTTGAACCTCAGGTTGATGTTCTTAAAAAAGGGGTTGATATCCTTATTGCAACTCCTGGTCGTCTTTTAGACTTACATAAACAAGATTATATCAACTTAGATAAGGTTGAAACTTTTGTTTTAGACGAAGCTGATTTAATGTTAGCTATGGGTTTTATTGATGATGTGAAAAAAATAGAACGCCTTTGCCCTGAGGAAAAACAGACCTTATTATTTTCTGCTACGATTCCTTACAAAATAGAAGAGCTTGCAAATTCAATTTTAAAAAATCCTGAAAGAATTGATGTTACTCCAACGCAATCTGTAGCCCAAGATGTGAGTCAGGTATTGTACTACGTGCCAAAACGCAGAAAAATAGAATTGTGTTTGCATTTGCTACGAAATACCATAAAAGGAAATGTTATCATCTTTAGACGCACCAAATTTGGTGTAAAAAAACTAGAGGAACGTTTGGCAGAAAAAGGCTATCGCGTAGATAGTATTCACGGTGATAAAAATCAGAATGACCGACAAACAGCCTTAAACAAATTCAAAAACGGCTATGCTAAAATTTTAATTGCTACAGATGTTGCAGCTCGAGGTATTGATATTAATGAACTAGATAATGTTTTTAATTTTGACATACCAAACCAAGCCGAAACCTACGTACATCGTATTGGTAGAACGGGTCGCGCTGGTAATATTGGTAATGCGTACTCTATGTGCTCTGCCGATGAAAAAAACTATATAAAAACTATTGAAAACTATATCAATGTTCAGATTCCTGTTGAAAAGGAACATCCTTATCCTTTAGACCCAAATGCAAAACCTACTGTACACAAAAAGAAGGGTAGCAAATACAAAAAGGGTCGTAAAAGTGAAGCGTCTAAGAAAAAGAAAAAGCGTTGGTATTGATTATGAGACTCTAGACGCTAGAAATTAGATAATAGACAAAGAGGCTGTCTAAAAAGTTAATGTTTTGTCAATCTGAACTCGTTTCAGATTCTAAAACAATTTAAAAATCAGCTTATTGAGATTCTGAAATAAATTCAGAATGACAGATTCTCATACTTTTCAGACAACCTCTTTTTTTTTATTTTATAAACTTAATAGACTTAATCCTCACCAAAGTCAATAAAATCTTCACCAAAACGAATAATACCGTTTGTAATGTGTGTAGATATTTTGTTCGGATTTTGCCTATCTCCAATCTCCATCATTTTAGAATTCACATTTTTCTTACTAGGAGGAATTTCGGTAATTATATCTCTCCAAAAGTGTACCGTATTATGTCCTATGGTTTCTAAATAATATTCAGATTGTTTAGGCAAAAAAAGATTTATTTCTGAGTAATCTGAATTCATTTTTAACTCACCAAAATTTTCTGAAAAATTATAAAACGAATATTTACTATTAAAATCGTAAATGGTAGTGTTTTTCTCAATTTCACCTATTTCAACCTTAGTAAACTCGGTATTAATTTTAGTATTTAAAATTTCACCAATCAACACCTTCTTAGTGTTTGCAAAAGTGTAATCTCCCGCAACAATTTTATTTGCATAAAAATAACCGTTATCAACATCTAGAATGTTTAAAGGATTACCTACAGACTTAAATTTTATTTTAGTATTTCTCACATTCATAGTCATTCTGTTGTAAAAATCATCTAGAAAAACCAGATTAGAATTTTCTAAGGTTGCTCTTACATGTATATGTTCTGGAATTTCTATTATCATTTTTGTAATTATCAGCTGATCGCTGCTTTTCCATTTCTTTACTCTTGGTTTTATTTTTAAAGCACCAAATAATTTATTTTTATAAAGTATGTCTGAAGATTTAATTTCAAAAAGTAGAGAATCTAATGATTTACGCTTCAAGGGTTTTGGTATAGAATCCATGTTTTTTTTCTCAAATTGCCCTATCAACATATCTTCCCAAACCAATTTGTTTAAATAGACATGGCTATTTTTACTGTTAGTAGTATAGGTTATTTTATTACCTTCTTTTTTGCCACTAACGGTAAGAAGTTCTAATTGTCTTTTAATATGTTTTTTTCTGGTGTTTTTAAATTCTTTAGTGTATGTAATATGTACACTGTTATCTTTAGAAGCTACAACTTGTGCTGCAGTGTTTTTTAAATTTAAAACTAAAATAGTATTGCTGTCAGTACTAAAACTTTTATCAAAGATGGTATGTTTTTCGTCCATCTCAATGTCTAATGTTTTTTGACCGTGAAGTGCTATTGATGTGATGAGCATCAGTAGTAATACTTTAAATTGATTTTTCATTCTGTTCGTTATTTTGATTTAAAATTTTGATGTGTTCTTGGATATCTTTAAGTATCTGAAATCGTGTTTGCAGATTGTCTATTAAGAGTTCTACGATTTCAATATTATTAGGGTTGGCTCTAAATTGAATTGAAATACTCTTATAATCTGCATCTAACTCATCTAGCTTTTTCTTAAAACGCTCTACCAAAACCTCATCATCTGCTATGGCTACAAAGTTTTGCCACTCGGTTTTTATTTCTTCTAAATATTCAGCTTCTACCGCTTCGACTTGCGCTATAAATGGCGAAATATTTTTTGTTGGTTGTTTAGAGAATAATGCAAAACCAATAGTTAGCGCTATAATTAATACAGCTACAGCTCCTATCCATATGTATCTTTTATTTTTAGATTGTTTTTGTTGATTTAACTTATCTAAAAACTCACTTCTATGATTTTCTGGAGGTGTTTTTAAGTCCTCTTCCTCCCTAAATAAATCTCTAATATCTTGCTTCATTATACTTTGGTTTTAAGAATTCTTGTAATTTTAGTTTACCTCGTCTAAGATGTGTTCTGGATGTTTTTACTGGTATATCTAATATCTCTGAGATTTCGGTATGGTCATATCCTTCAATGAGATAAAGCTTTATAACTATTTTATGTTTTTCATTTAGTTGTTCTATAGCATTTAGAATGTCAGTTTTATTGATGTTGCCATTAAAATCCCAATTATCTTCATTAGTTATTTGTAATTCTGAAACTACTACTTCTGAAAATTCAATCTTTCTTTTCCTTATAACATCTAGGCACTGATTGATAACAATCCGCTTTAGCCATGCTCCAAAAGTGTATTCAGGCTTATAATTATCTAAATTCGTAAATGCTTTTAAAAACCCTTCTTGCATAGCATCTTTGGCATCTTCATCATTATTGAGATATCTACTTGCTACTGTAAACATGGCATCGCAATACATATCGTATAGTTGCATCTGTGCAACTTGATTACCTTTTTTACATGCTCGTATTAATTTGTTTATATGCTGATGCATTAATATTGGTTAGCGTCTCTATATTTAAAAACGGAGAAAATTGATTAGGGTTTCAAAATTTTAGCAAAAAAGTAAAAATTAATTGAATATAATTAACTTTAGACTTGATTAACACCAACTAATTACCAATGAGTCAAGATTATAACAATCCTGCATTTAAAAAACTACTCCAAAAGTTGCAGGAAGAGAGCTGGCAGTTAGAGTTACTAATATCTGGTTTTGCCATATTTGGTTTGTTTACAGCATTTCCGTATTTAAGTTTAGAGGTTAAAGCAGCGCAAAATGATGGCAAAATCTACTCTTGGATTGTGCTCTCAGTAGTCTTAGTATCTTGCGCCATTTTAATTTTCAACTTACTGCTTCATGTTGTTTTACGTGGACTTTGGATTGGTGCTTTAGGTCTAAGATATGTCTCGGGTGATATAGACTATGATGAGTTAAATTACAGCCCTAAATTCACTAAATATCTAAAAAAGAGGGTTGGTTCCTTTGACAGATACATCGCTAGACTAGAGAATTATTGCAGCATTATCTTTGCTATTTCATTTCTTTTAATTTTCTATGTTCTGGCGTTTACATTTACCATAATCTCAATTGTTTTGGTAGTTAAGTTATTCCTTGATAACGATAGTATAAACGAAACCGTTGGTTTGTGGATAGGTGTACCTCTAATATTATTTATAGTATTTGGTATGTTCTTTACTTTTATTGATTTTGTTACCCAAGGATGGCTCAAAAAAAAGAAATGGATAAGTAAGCTTTACTTTCCGATCTATTGGGTATTTAGTAAAATTACCTTAGCCTTTTTGTACCGTCCGTTGGTATATAACTTTTTAGACAACAAATTTGGAAGACGTATTAGTTTTGCCCTAGTACCTATTTATATTTTAATCTTGGTCGGCACTAGTCTAAGTTACAATACGTCTAATTACTTTAATAAAGATTTATACTCTAGCAGTATCATTACTGACAATAAACATTATGAAGATGAGCTGGAAGATGATGATTTTATTGAAGAAGTAGCCATTTCATCTAAGGTAGTAACTAAAAAATTTTTAAAGATTTTTATGGTCTTTGATGATGATATCGATGACTACATATTTTCTTATAACAAAAGTCTGAAACCTGAAAAGGATGTTAGAGGTTTAGACACTGACATTGTGGTAGTGAATAATATGTCTTGGCGCAAAAGAGATAGTCTCCGCAAAGCTTATATTAATACTCTCAACGAGGTTTTTACTGTAAAAATTGATTCGCTATACTTTAATAATGAATTTGTTTTGAGCAAAAGAAACAAAAACCAAAAAGGGTTCGAAAGTTATATAGGCATCAAAAACCTAAGCGAAGGCAAACATATTCTAAGTGTAATACGAAAACGCATTAAAAAAAATGATACTCAAACCGTGCGTTATGCTACTATTCCGTTTTGGTACTACCCAGATTAATATGAGAGTCTTTGATTAAAATACTGTTTTAGCAATGGAATTTGAATCGCTACCATTACAGCCAATAATACTGTAGCGTACATTAACGTATTTGAAAAGTCTACAGATAGGTTACTAAATAAATCAAACGATACTTCTGGTAAATTATAGCGCTCTGACAAGGTCGATGAATCGGCTGATTTATTAAAAATGACATTATAAATTAAAGCCACAAAACCTAAACCTAAAAACCACCAAACATATTTAGGAATCAGCGGTTTATAAACAATAGTTTTAGTTTCAGAAAGTGTTTCAATTTTAGACATTACATCATTGGTAAAATCAGCCGGAGCTTTTTCTAAACTGTCATTCGCCATTAACTTATTGACTAAATCTTCTATTCTTTTTTCTTCATTTTCCATCTTTTAAGCTGTTTTGGGTTGAAAATACTGTTCTAAAATTACGGCCAATTTCTTTCGAGCTCTAAAAAGCTTCACTTTAACCGTATTGGCTTCAATATTTATAATTTTTGATATTTCTTCTAAAGATAGCTCTTCAAAATAAAATAACGTTAATAAGGCACTACTGTCTTCTGGTAATTTGTTAATACATTTTTTAATTAAATCGCTTTTTTCTTCTTCAATAATATTGTCTAATGCATTATCTATAGTATCTAATTTATTAAATGTAAACTCATCTATAGCAACATTATTAAGATGCTTTTTATTCTTTTTAATTGTATCCAAGCATGTATTATAGGCAACTCTATATATCCATGTAGAGAATTTTGAGTCACCTTTAAACTTGTCTAAAGACTTAAACACCTTAATGAACGTATCTTGCGCCACTTCCTCTGCCTCTTCTCTATGCTTTAACATGCGTAAGGCTAATGTGTACACCAAATCCTTATAACGATCTACTAATTGTGCATATGCCTTAGTATCGCCATTTTTAATAGCAGTAATTAATATGTTTTCGTCGTTGGTGGCCATTTTGTAATTAAGACGACGCTTAGATATTATAGGTTACACTTATTTTTGAAAAAATTTTTTTGTGAAAACTGTAACCTAAATCAAAACCATGTCGTCATAAGCTATGAAACAAATAAAATTAATCAATTAAAAAACAAACATCATGGACGAAGAAATATTAATACCTATCAGTCTTTTAGCAGCAATCTTTGGAATGGTATACCTATACTTTTCTACCAGAAACAAAGAACGTTTAGCCCTTATTGAAAAAGGTGCAGATGCTAGTATATTTAATATTGGCAAGCGCTCTGGGTCTTCATGGAAAGTTATAGTACTAAACTTAGCATTTCTATTAATGGGTATAGGTTTAGGTGTGTTTATTGCCAACATTTTAGATACTTATACTGTGCTTGATGATAGTGCAGTATATCCTTCAATGATATTCTTAATGGCTGGTATTGGTTTGTATGTAGGCTATACGCAAACCAAGAAAGCTTTGGATTCGGAATAAAATTCATCAATCAATCAACCAATCGATAGAGGCTATCTAAAAAGTCTAAAATCTGTCATTCTGAATTTATTTCAGAATCTTAATAAGCAGATTTTTAGTTTGTTTTAGAATCTGAAACCAGTTCAGATTGACAAAACACTGACTTTTTAGACAGCCTCTTTTAATACAATTCATTTAATTATTTGTAGTGCTGAATTTATTTCAGCATCTTTATAATCTATGAATTCCAAATTTTACATAACTTTATTTTTTATCATTTTAGGATGGTGTACCAGCTTTTCTCAAATCAAAGTCTTAGACAGTATTTCGCAGACTCCTGTTAGTTATGCAACCATATCATTTGGAAATGGCCAAGGTATTTTTGCAGATGATGATGGTATGTTTTATTTCAACAAAAAAATATATCCAGATGTAGACTCGCTATATATTTCTGCGATAGGTTTTAAAAACCTCAACATTGCTACAGAAAATTTATCTAACCAATTGTTATTACAGCCTCAAGCCGATGCCTTAGATGAAGTAGTACTCAGCACCAAACTAAATCGAAAATTTAAAGAAGAAACTTTAAAACCATATCTCGATGACGATTATTACAACTGTTGGCTACCAACTATAGCGTCTGAGATTGCAGTATATTTTTCTAAATCTTCAGAGCAAGACCAAAAATTAACCAGTGTTACATTTCCTATTGCTTTAGAGTCTAAAGATTGGAAAAAGCGAAAACGCGCCAATAGTGATAAAAAGAAATTTTCAACCTTATTTAAGGTACAATTTTATGCCAATGACAATGGCAAACCTGGTAAAGTACTTACTTATGAAACTATAGTTTTTAGAGCTACAGAAAAAAACGGAGATGCTTTTGAGTTGAATGTTGAAGACTACGATATTTATATTCCAAAAGATGGTTTTTTTGTATCCATTCAAGTGATGGGCTACACCAATAAAGAAGGCAAACTTCTACCAAACAAGAAATACAAGGAAATAAAAACTAAAACTGGTACAGTAAAAATTCCTACTAATTTTAGACCACTTCTACCCTTTACTGATGAGATTGAAAGTAAAAATACTTACATAAAACGTATTTTTATAAATGGTAATAATTGGGTAAAATTCGATAAAGGCAACGGTTTTAAATCTAGCTTACTCGACAAAAATCTCTTTAATTACGGCATTGGCATAACCTATAAAACATTTAAAGATGAATAACCCAATTGGACTATACATTATGGCTGGCATGTACATTTTGGCAGGCCTTATGCACTTTGTTAAACCCAAAATGTATATGCGTATTATGCCAAGATACTTACCAAACCATAAATTTCTCGTGCTGCTGAGTGGTATTGCCGAAATTATTTTGGGAGCAGCTTTGTTATTCTCAGAAACTAAGGCATTTGCCATTTATGGTATCATAGCAATGTTAGTTGTATTTCTGTTAGTTCATTTTTATATGTTATCTGGCGAAAAAGCTTCCGCTGGTATACCAAAATGGATATTAATTTTAAGAATTCCGCTTCAATTTTTATTGATGTATTGGGCTTGGGTTTATTTGAGTTAACTATGAAAATAACTAAACATTGCCTACTTTGTGATCATCAAAAAGTAGATTTTAAAACAGGAACAATTTGTGGTATAACAGACAGGAAGCCAGAGTTTGTAAACAAATGTGTTAACGCTAAGCTAGATTCTAAACTTGAAAATAAAATCGAAACCACAAATGTAGAATATCAAAGGGTATTACAATCTAAGTGGCTAGTTTATGCCAATTTCATTGTATTCTTAATAATCGGTATAGCAGTGATTTTAGCAGGCTATTTTTTAGCCCAATATTTATTAAAGTTTAGAGTAATTGGTGCTGCACCTTTCATAATTTCTCTAATAGGATTGTTATTTGTTTTACCTTTAGCTACTGGGCCTCTCAACACTTACAAAAATGAACTTAAGCTTGCAAAGGCAAGAAAAGACGATGTTGATGAGGTTTTAAAACTTTATGGAATTAGATATGACATAAATATTTCTTTTGGTAAAAAATATCATGGTACTCAAGATGTTTATGTAGATCTAAAGGTAACAAGGTAACTACTCAACCTCAAAATCAAAATAAGTCTTTGGGAAAGGCTCCCAACGCAAGGTAAAATGCCACCATTCTTTTGGATAATTTCTGAAATTGTGTTTTAACATGATGCGTTGCAATATCTGACGATTCTCTTTTTGTTGCTCTGTAATATTAGGATAGTCTACCCAAGATTGTTCACCGAAAAAATCAAAAGGACTTCCCATATCTAAGGGTTTACCAGTATTGCCATCAATAATCGTAAGATCAACAGTGCTTCCTCTACTATGTCCAGATTTTGAGGCGATGTAACCAGCCTTAAATAAATTCCGCTTTTTTACATCAGGATAAAAAACAGACTTATTCACTGTATCATTCAATACTTTTGCCCAACGCACAAAATGGTTTACAGCACGCTGTGGTCTGTAACCATCATGAACCAGCAAACATAAATTTTGCTCTTGCAGTTCTTCTTGCACTAACTTCAGCTTTTCTGCTGCTGCTTGAGTTAAAATTAAACGATTAGATTTGTAACCATCAATGGTATCACCAACAAAATTGTTTGTGGTATAATATTTTAGCTCTACATCGAGATCTGGTATTACCGACTTAACGTACACAAATCCTTCAGGCAACTCTTTTTTTTGGTAAAAACCAAAGCACAAAAGACCTAAAGCAATTATTGATATGAGAATTTTATTTTTCATGACGATGCACTAATTTAGAGAAAAATTATGCTATGAACTTGTTTTCGAAAGAGAAACAACATTTTATTTTACCAAATGCCGAGCTTATCTATGTGCCTGAGTTTTTTAATTCTCAGGAATCCGACAACTATTATAGAATTATAAAAGACGAAACCAACTGGCAACATGATGATATTACGGTTTTTGGAAAAACGTATAAACAGCCTAGGTTAACAGCACTTTTTGGAGAAACAAACCAAACCTACAGTTACTCTAACATCACAATGCATCCTGAAGCTTTCACTAAAGACTTATTGGATATTAAATCTAAGGTTGAAAAATTCTCAGGTGAAACATTCAATACATTGTTAATCAATTTGTATCGCGATGGTAGCGACAGTAACGGTTGGCATGCAGATAACGAAAAAGAATTAGGAAAAAATCCAATTATCGCATCAGTTAGTTTTGGTGAAGAACGACCATTTCATTTTAAACATAGAACCATCAAAGACGAGCGTCACAAAATAATATTAGAACACGGTAGTTTACTACTAATGAAAGGCGAAATGCAGCATTATTGGTTGCATCAAATTGCCAAAACTAAGCGACATATACAACCGAGAATAAACTTAACATTTAGAAGACTTGTACAAGTGTAAAAACAAAAAACCGGGTTCCCTCAAACCCGGTTTTTCTAATTTGCTTTTTTTATTATGTAAGTAGATTTAGGGTCTCTAAGTCAACATAACATAATGCAAATATTAATTAATTAATCCATTGAACTAAAAACTAAATTTTAGTACACTTCAAATATATAATTAGGTTTTAATTTAGTCGCTTAAAAACACTATTAATCGATGAAATACATTTAATTTTAACATTTAAAGATAAAAACGTGCATTTCGTCGATAAAATGCATACACCTATAAAATAAAATTGTATTAAAAATGATTACAAAAAAGTTGAAAAACTAAATTATTAAAAACATTATCCGTTAACTTTACAACACAAAACCTTGTTAACAATGAAGCATTATATAGCAATAGTTTTAATTTTGATTTTTTCCGTTTCTTTTAGTCAAGAAAAAACATTTACAGAAGAAGAAGTATCAATTTCTAAATTTATTGATGGGACTTTACTAATCCCTAACGATAACCAAAAATCAGCTTTAGCTATTATTATAGCGGGTTCTGGTCCAACAGACAGAAATGGAAATCAGAACTTTTTAAAAAATAATTCGCTAAAAAAACTAGCTGAGAATTTAACTAACAGCGGTATAGCCACTTTTAGATACGACAAGCGTGTGGTAAAACAAATACGTCAAGGTAATGTAGATAAGGATATGATGTTTGATGATTTTGTGAATGATGCAAAAGATGTCATAGATTATTTTAAGGAGAAAGAAACATACTCTAAAATCTATGTTATTGGTCATAGTCAAGGAAGTCTAGTTGGCATGCTAGCTGCAAAGGAAAATGTAGACGGCTTTATATCATTAGCTGGTGCAGGCCAAAACATTGGAGATGTTATTGTAGATCAGGTAACAAACATGGCACCCAAACTTGGTGAAGAAGCGCAAAAAGTAGTCGATAAACTAAAAAAAGGTGAAACTACAACTGATTATCCTCAGGCATTAGTTTCTGTTTTCAATGTAGATATTCAACCTTTCATGATGAATTGGATGCAATACAATCCAACAGAAGTTATTAGCGAATTGAAGATTCCTGTATTAATTGTAAATGGCACAAAAGATCTTCAAGTATCAGAAGAAGAAGCGCAATTATTAAAAGATGCCAATGAAGATGCTGAATTAAAAATTATTGTAAACATGAACCATGTTCTTTTTGAAATTGAAGGAGATGATTTAGAAAATTCTAAATCTTACAATGAAGCATTTAGGGAAATTTCAACTAAACTTGTTGATAGTATTGTAGAGTTTATAGGTTCTTGAAAACATTTATAACATTACTAAAATCAAAAAAGCATCTCAAATTTGAGATGCTTTTTTACTAACTAACCAACCAAAATGTAATGTTGCGATTTTGTAGTGTTGTTACGCTTGTAACTCTCGCTGTATCCATTACACTTAATATGTAACAAACTGCGTGCCAAACTCAAATTTTTAATTTTTTTCATAAATATTGTAACAAATATTTGGTTTAACACACTAACATTATATATCTTTATGATATCATTTTAATATCATATTGAATTTTAAATGATTAACCAATTAAATTTTTAATTATGAAAGAAGAGAAAATCATCATTCCAGCAAATGGCTACTTTATGTTATTTGTCTTTTTAGTATTATTCTTTGGAAGTATTGTTACTATGATTACTTTAAAAACACCTTGGCCAATTATTACTATTGTAGCATCACTAGTCATGGCTTTTGGGTTTGTAATGGTACAACCAAACGGTTCTAGAGTACTGCTCTTGTTTGGTAAGTACGTAGGTACTATTAAAAAGAACGGTTTTTATTGGGTAAATCCGTTTTTCACCAAAAAGAAAATCTCACTTAGAGCAAGTAACTTTGATAGTGAGCGTCTTAAAGTAAACGACAAACTTGGTAATCCCGTGATGATAAGCACCATTTTGGTATGGCGTGTGCAGAATACCTATAAGGCCGCTTTTGATGTAGATAATTACGAAAACTTTGTCCGTGTACAAACCGATGCTGCAGTGCGCAAATTGGCAAGTATGTATCCTTACGATAATTTTGCGGACGAAGGGCATGATGAAGATATTACACTTCGTTCTAGTGTAAACGAAGTTAGCGAAGCCTTAGAAAAAGAAATTGATGAGCGCTTATCTATTGCCGGAATTGAAGTTTTAGAAGCACGAATTGGTTACTTAGCTTATGCTCAAGAAATCGCAAATGCTATGCTAAAGCGTCAGCAAGCTACTGCTATTGTTGCTGCGAGACATAAAATTGTTGAAGGTGCTGTAAGTATGGTAGAAATGGCTATAGAAGAACTCAATAAAAACCAAGTTGTTGAACTAGACGAGGAACGTAAAGCAGCAATGGTAAGTAATCTTATGGTTGTTCTTTGTGGTGATAAAGAAGCTGCACCAGTAGTTAATACCGGAACATTAAGTCATTAATCGTGAATAAAAATCAAACATATTGCATTGCTTTAGGTAGCGCTTTCGGAACAAGTATTGGCACGTCTATCGGAGCTGTTACTAGTACCGTAGCTATGGGCACTGTATACGGTTCTGTAATAGGCCTTATAGTAGGTGTAGTATTAGCATTGGTCATATTCAAAGCAGATAAGGAAAAATGAAAGAATACAAAGTAATAAAGCCAAAACTAGGCTGGAAAAATCATACTGACAGATTGGAAGACATTCTAAACAAGTATGCAAAAGAAGGTTGGCGATTGGTCGAAATAACACCAAACCAACATATGATATCGTTTATAGTTTTTGAGCGCGATAAAAATAGATAATGCGAATTTTTAAAGAAGAACAACGTTTTAACCAAACATGGATTATTGTGCTTTTAGTACTCAGCGCAATAATCCCTTTAGTCATAATTACCAATAGGTATCTAGAAAATTCAGAGTCATTATCTACAGCAGAATTTATTGGCACGCTATCTATTGTTGTAATTGCAACGGGATTAATTTTCTTCTTTAAATTATCTACCAGAATTGATGAAAAAGGAGTTTACTATAAATTCTTCCCGTTTCAATTTAAACCCAAGCTAATAGAATGGCAAGAGATCAATAAAGCCTACGTTAGAAATTACGATGCTATTACAGAGTATGGTGGTTGGGGACTAAAAGGTGGTGCGCTTTGGAATAAATCTAAAGGAAGAGCTATCAATGTATCAGGAGATATAGGTATCCAACTCGAACTAAAAAATGGTAAAAAATTATTACTAGGCACTCAAAAAAAAGAAGAAGCCATACGAGTATTAGAAGCTTACAAAATAAAATTAAATACTAATGTCTAAGAAAAAAGCCTTTGCATTACGAATAAATGAAGATATGCTAAAAGCCATTGAAAAATGGGCAGCAGATGAGTTTCGTAGTACCAACGGACAAATAGAATGGATGCTAATGCAACATCTAAAAGAACATAACAGACAGCCCAAAAAGAAAGATAAACCAGATGAAGAAAAGTGATTGGAAACAGTCACTTTTTTATTGCCCTTTATTTTGGTATTTTGCGCATAACTAATAATCCTAACTATGGACAACTCTCCTATTTTCACCAACGATACAATTGTATTTGGTCTCCTAATGCTCGCCTTAGGTTTAGTCTTTATTACAGAATCTATTAAAACTGGTTTTTGGGCAAAATTCTACAAAATAGTGCCAGGCTTATTTATGGCATATATGTTACCGGCTGTTTTAACAACAACAGGACTTATTGCACCTGAATGGACAACAATTTCTGAAACTGGTGTGGAAACAGAACACAGCTCTAATTTATATTATGTTGCCAGTCGTTATTTATTACCTGCAGCTTTAGTCTTAATGACACTTAGCATTGACTTAAAAGCTGTTTTTAATTTGGGATGGAAGGCACTTGCCATGTTTTTTACTGGTACAATTGGTATTGTAATTGGTGGTCCTATAGCAATCTTATTAATCTCGCTAGTTTCTCCAGAAACTGTTGGTGGTGTGGGTCCTGATGCTGTGTGGAGAGGCCTATCTACACTTGCTGGAAGCTGGATTGGTGGTGGAGCTAACCAAACAGCCATGCTAGAAATTTATGGTTATAACCAAAAACTATATGGGGGTATGGTTTTCGTGGATATAGTTGTTGCAAACATCTGGATGGCTATCATTCTATTTGGTATTGGCAAACGCAACGGTATTAACAAGTGGTTAAAAGCCAATACATCTTCAATTGAAAGTTTAAAGGAAAAAGTGACTCAGTTTTCAGAGAAAGTAAAAAGAAATCCCTCACTTACAGATCTTATGATTATTGTTGCTATCGCTTTTGGAACCGTTAGTATTGCGCACTTATGCGCAGGATATTTGGCGCCATTTTTTAAAGATGTAGTAAATAATATTCAATCTGAAACAACCAGAAACGTATTTACATTCCTCGATTCTTCATTCTTCTGGATGATTAGTATATCAACAATAATAGCAATTCTGTTATCCTTTACTAAAGCCAAAAATTATGAAGGTGCAGGTGCTAGTAAATTTGGTAGTGTATTTATCTATATCCTTGTTGCTACCATAGGAATGAAAATGGATCTAACCTTAATTTTTGATAATCTCGGACTAATTGCTATAGGTGTAGTTTGGATGACGATTCATGCCTTGTTATTAATTCTTGTGGCTAAGCTTATAAAAGCACCATACTTCTTCTTGGCTGTAGGAAGCCAAGCTAATGTTGGTGGTGCCGCTTCTGCTCCAATTGTGGCTTCTGCTTTTCATCCTTCCTTGGCAACGGTAGGTGTTTTACTTGCTGTTTTTGGTTATGCTGTAGGAACCATTGCGGCAATCGGTTGTACAATTTTAATGCAATTAGCAGCTGGTGGCTAGTATTTTTAATTTCAAAATAAGATATTTGCGCTGCTAAATTTCTATCTATATATGACAAATTTCTATAAAACACTGAGCCTTTTAGCTTTACTGTTAATTGTATGTTCTTGCGGAAAAGATAAGGATACTAATTTTACCTTAAAAGGTAGTATTAAAGGCCTTAAAAAAGGCGTGGTGTATCTTCAAAAAGAAGTTGACTCTACCGTAATAGATTTAGATTCTATGGTTATCTCTGGCCAACCAGAATTTACTTTAAAAACAAATTTAGAAGAGCCAATCCTTTTATACCTTAAGCTCTTTAAAAATGATGGAGAAGAACATTACATTCCGTTTTTTGCTGATAAGGGCGTTACTGAAATAAAAACTACACTTAAGAACTTTAATTTTGATGCTGAAATAAAAGGTTCTAAACCACAAGATTTGCTTAATGAATATACCAAAGTAATGTCAAAATTTAATAATCAGAATTTAGATATTATAGAAGCTAATTTCTTAGCTCAAAAGAATAATGACAGCATAGCAGTAGACTCATTGAATAAAGCCGCGGAAGTATTATACAAACGTAAGTACTCGTATACAATTCAGTTTGCTCTAAATAACAGAGACAATATTATAGCGCCTTATTTGGCTTTGTATGAAGTTCCTTCTGCTAATCCTGTTTATGTAGATTCTATCTATAATGGTTTAACTGAAAATATTAAGAATTCATTTTACGGTAAAAAACTTGGAGACCTTATTATTGAAAGAAATTCTGAACGATAAGTAAATACTAATTTACTGGAAAAGAAAGCTCTAAGTACAGATTGTATTTAGAGTTTTTTATATTTAAGAGCCGTTAGAGGGACTACCTTCGACGACGCTCAAGATAAACATCTCGTCCTTTTTAATTTTAGAAAACAAAAAACCCTAACCACGAAAATCGCAATTAGAGTTTCAATTTTAGAGCCGATAGAGGGACTCCCTTCGACTACGCTCAGGATAAACTTCTCGTCCTTTTTAATTTTAGAAAACAAAAAACCCTAACTACGTAAATTGTAATTAGAGTTTCAATTTAGAGCCGA